>Ga0210394_10000262_pt1 | contig 123138 bp, 94 predicted proteins | sample IncBWC12MmetaG_FD_160121 | JGI IMG/M metagenome (GOLD analysis project Ga0210394, IMG submission 160121) | Forest soil microbial communities from Barre Woods Harvard Forest LTER site, Petersham, Massachusetts, United States - Inc-BW-C-12-M | ecosystem: Environmental > Terrestrial > Soil >...
CCAGATCAACGCTGCCAATTTCAGCGACTTGGAAATCGCGTGGCGCATCAAGACGGATAATTTTGGCAACCGGCCGGAATACAAGCTTGAGGGCACGCCGCTGATGGTGAACAGCGTTTTGTACGCGACGGCGGGGTCGCGCCGCGCGGTGATCGCGCTGGATGCCGCGACGGGGGAATTGCTTTGGGTGCATGGCGAGCACGAAGGCGCGCGCGGCGGAGCTGCTCCAAGGCAGCTTTCCGGGCGTGGTTTGGCGTATTGGTCCGACGGAAAGGAAGAACGAATTCTCTATGTGACACCGGGTTACCGGCTGGTCTGCTTGAATGCAAAAACCGGCGTGCCAGTGGCGTCCTTCGGCAACGGCGGCGTACTGGATTTGAAGCTTGATGACGATCAGACGATCTTTCCGGACTTGACTACGGGCGAAATCGGCATTCAATCGGCGCCGGTGGTGGCGAAGGACACCGTGATTGTGGGCGCGGCGTTCCGCGAAGGCATGACGCCGAAGAGCATGCGCAACAATAAGGGTTATGTGCGCGGATTTGACGTTCGCACGGGAAGGCGCCTCTGGATTTTTCACACCATTCCGAAGAAGGGTGAGCTTGGCTACGACACTTGGCTGAACGATTCCGCGGAGTATACCGGCAATACGGGAGTGTGGACGCAAATCACGGTGGATGAACAGCTCGGATTGGTCTATCTTCCGGTCGAATCTCCCACGAGCGATTACTACGGTGGGCACAGGCCGGGGAACAATTTGTTTGGCGAGAGCTTGGTTTGCGTGGATTTGAAGACCGGCCAAAGGAAGTGGCACTTCCAATTGGTTCACCACCCGCTGTGGGACATGGATATTTCTTCGGCGCCGATCCTAGGGAACATTGTGGTGGACGGCAAACCGGTCAAGGCCGTGGCCCAGCCGTCGAAACAAGGTTTTCTTTATGTTTTTGATCGCGTTACGGGCAAACCGGTGTGGCCCATCGAAGAGCGCAAAGTGGAAGTGGGGAGCGTGCCCGGCGAGTGGTATTCGCCAACACAGCCCTTCCCGACCAAGCCGCCGGCGTATAGCCGAAATGGCGTGTCCATTGACGATCTGATTGACTTTGCTCCCGAACTTCGTGAGAAGGCCAGGGCCATTGTTTCCAAATACCACTTGGGTCCCGTGTTTACGCCGCCGGTGGCCAGCCAAGCGGATGGTCCGCTGGGAACGCTGACCCTGGGTACAGCTTCCGGCGGAACGAATTGGCCAGGCGGTTCCTACGATCCCGAAACGCACATCGTCTACGCGTATGCTTGCAACGCTTGCGTGGAGCCGATCGGATTGGTGCCTGCTCCCAGGGATGTTTCTGATTTGAAATACATCGCCGGAGTGGATGGGCAGGAAGTAGGCATCATGAGAGGACCGGGAGAAAACGCGGGCGCGGATTCGCCGATGCCTCCGAAGAAGGCATCGGGCGGTGGATTTGTGCGGTTGAACGTGGATGACCTTCCATTGATCAAGCCGCCGTACGGAACGATCACCGCGATTAGTCTCGACGAAGGAAAAATCGTCTGGCAGATCGCGCACGGCGAGACTCCAGACGTGGTGAGAAATTACCCGGCCTTTAAGGGCATGAACATCGCGCGAACCGGTCAGCAGACCTACAACGTCGGCACGTTGATCACGAAGACGCTGGTGATAGCCGGCGAAGGACAGGTGACGACGACGGCGGATCATCCGCGCGGCGCGATGCTGCGCGCGTATGACAAAGCTACTGGGAAAGAAGTTGGCGCCGTGTATATGCCTGCGCCGCAAAGCGGTTCGCCGATGACGTACATGGTGAATGGCAAGCAGTACATCGTAGTGGCAGTGAGCGGCGGGCCGTACTCCGGCGAATATATTGCGTACACGTTGCCGTCGGCGGGTGAATGAGCGAGGCGGCGGCGTGAAACTCCGGAACACGTCGGCCGCATGCGCTTGTCTGCTGTCCATTGCGGCCGCACGCAATGTACTTCGCGCTCAAGAGTCAACGGCGACGGAAACGCGCTCGGTGTGGGACGGCGTGTACACGGAGGAGCAGGCCAAACGCGGCGAGGCGCTGTATCAAAAAGAATGCAAGGGCTGCCATGGCGTTGCGCTCGCAGGCGGCGAATCGTCGCCACCGCTGACGGGCGGAGCCTTTCTGTCTAATTGGAACGGATTGACGCTGGGAGACTTGTTCGAACGAATTCGCAAAACGATGCCGCAAAACGCTCCGGGCAAATTGAACCGGCAGCAAAACGCGGAGGTTCTCGCGTTCGTGCTCAGCGCCAACAAATTCCCTGCTGGAAAGATGGAACTTTCACGGCAGACAGAGTTTCTGAAAGAGATTTGGTTTGAAGCAGTGAAACCGGATCAAAAAAAATAGTCAGGCACTTGTCTTTCGAACCGTAACTGGCCGGCAAGATTCGTCAATGGAGGCTAGACCCATGCAATCGAGACAAATAGTGATCCCCGTATTCGTGTTGGCGGCGGCGTTCGCCGGCTATGTCGCGGGATATGCGACAAAACCAACTCCACAGCAAGTTTTGAGCGGCCACTTCGACGGTCTTTCGATGGTTCCGAGCGCTGCGGCTCAGGAGAATAAGCCGGAAAATAAAGAGGTGCTGCCGTTTGGCTACAACTCGCCGCGGCAGCCGGCGCTGGCCCCGGATGCGCCCCCGACTACCTACTGGAATATCGACGACATAAAAAAGGCGCACGGAGAGCTCGCGGAAAAGGCGGCGAAATTGCTGGCCCAAGCCGGAAGCGGAGGATCGCAATCGATCGGAGGCGGGCCGGTGCATATCCAGACGCGGAATTTTAGTATGTTCATGCTATACCGCATGCATCGCGAGCAGTCCGTGCCGAGCTTGACAAAAGTGAACAGCGTGTGGGACGACGCGGAAATGCATGCTGGGGCTTACGATTTTTATGTGATCACTGGCGGGACGGGCGAAATGATCGTGGGCGGGAAGATCGCCAACCGGCAGAATTTGGTGGATAAGGATGGTCCTGTGCCTGGTGAGTATCGCGGGCAGCCGATCATCGGCGGACAAACATTTCGAGTCAAGGCGGGCGACTGGCTGCTCATACCGCCGGACACACCGCATCAACCGAAGCCCGATGCTGGCGGGTTCAGCTACTTCATTATGAAGATCAATGTGGGGATTTACCCGTGGAGTTTGGTGCGCTAGAGCGCCGTGTCCCGGCCACTTGGCTAGTGGGATTCCTGACGTTTCGCACCGGGTGCGAGATTCTCGTACACTTTGCCGGCTTTCATGACGAAAACGACGCGGCGAGCGGCGGTGGGGTCAAGGAGAGGATCGCCGCCCATGGCGATGATATCGGCGTCCATACCTCTAGCGATGGCGCCAACTCTGTCCTGGAGGCCCAAGGACTCGGCGGAGATGGAAGTTGCCGACATGATTGCGGCCATGGGGTCTTGGCCGCCGTCGCGCACGCGCACGATGAATTCTTCATAGTTACGTCCGTGGGCACCGGCGACGGCATCCGTGCCGTAGACAATCTTCAGATCTTTGTGTTTCAGCGCTTTCTTGAAAGTATCCAGGACGATGGCGATGCCTTTCTCCATGAAGGCGAAACCTTGCTCGTTGTAGTTGCCGATACCCAGGAATTTTTCTTTGTTTTGGAGGTAATTCTGCAGGACCAGACCAATGTTCGGGTCGTAGTAGGTGCCATGCTGCGCCATGAGCGCGAACACGTCGTCGGTAACGTACGCGCCATGTTCGATCGCAGTGCAGCCCGCGAGCGTTGCGGCCTTAGCCGATTCCGCGGAATGCGCATGAACAATCGTGCGCAAGCCGAGGGATTTGGCTTCACCGCAGGCTGCTGTAAGCTGCTCGTCGGTCATCGTCTGCGTGCCCCCTTCGCGGATGCTCTTGGAGGCGAAGAGTTTGATAAAGTCCGCGCCTTGTTGTTTTCTTTCGCGCACCAGTTCGCGTAGTTTTTCTGGCGGGCCGCTTTTTTCGTCGAGGGGTTCGAGCGAAGTCAGCATGCGCGGACCGGGGATGATTCCGCGAGCGATAGCGTCGCGCAAGTCTCGGTCTTCGGGCGAACCGGGACTTTGGATCGTGGTGAAGCCGGCATTGAGAGTGAGGATGGCGTTATCCGCGGCGTGGAGCATCGCGCGCACGGGAGGCTCGTCTTTCCCGGCGAGGCGGCCGTTATCAAAGTGCCAGACGATGTGCGCGTGCGTGTCAATCCAGCCGGGAACGACGGTTAGGTCGGCGAGGTCGTAGGTGATCGCGCCAGCTGGCGGCGCACCGCCGACACGGGCGATTTTTCCGCCCTCGACGACGATAACCGTGTTGCGGAGCACATGACCTTTGCCGTCGAGAACAGTCGTGGCCCTCAAAACAATGGGGCCTTCCTGGCCCGCAGCGACCCTCGTAACCAGCGGTGTGGCTAAGAGAGAAACCGCGAGGACAAATCGCAAGTATCTTGGCATGGAAGCTCCTAAGGAACTTATGGCTGCGTTCCTTGAATCGTCGCTTGAATGACTACGGCTCGATATGGGTGTACCGCGAAATCACAACTCATGCAAGCGTTGCGCGCGGGGGGTTCAGATCAGGATCGAGACGGAAACAGAGAGATTGAGCCCATTCCATTTATTTAAGGATGGGAGACCCCCGAGCTGGGCCTTTATGGGCTAAGATGGTTGAAGGAGAGGCTCCATCATGTCACCTCAAGACCTCCTCAACTTGATTTCCACGCTCTCCCGTGAGCAGCAGGATGCTGTGGAAGAGTTTGTCCGCATCCTCAAGAAAGAAAAAGCGCCCGGCGTGGCCTTCCGTGAAGCCTTGGATGAGTTTGTTGGTGAGCATCCCGAGTTGCTCCGCCGTTTGGCCCAGTGAGCCGCTACCTAGTTGTGAACGAAGTTCTCGAAATCAACGCCGAGGTGGTGCGCAAATTCGGCGGAATCCACGTACTTCGAGATAGCGGAGCCTTACAATCTGGGGTGGGGCGGCTCGAGAGCGGATATTACGCCGATGCCATCGAAGAAGCTGCCGCTCTTTTCGAGAGCTTGTCACAAAACCATCCGTTTCTGGATGGGAACAAGCGGACGGCGATAACGGCCACCGGCGTTTTCCTTCTGCTGAATGGGTACAGGCTGCTTTTCGATGACCTGGAAGCGTACAACTGGCTGATTGGCCTGTACGAGTCCGGACGAGTGAGCAAATCAACCATAGAGCCGTGGCTGCGGCAGCACGCCGCGCCAATTTGATCGCCTATCGCCTCTGTTCTGCCGAAATCCGCGTATCAAAAACAGGCCTTCACTTGCTCGCGGGAGTGATGACGATGTTGCGAAACATCACGCGCCCTTTTTCAGTGCCTTGGAGGTAGATGGGGCCAGGCAATTCTTCGTGGCTATCGAGGGCACCGCCAGTGATGCCGGGGATTTCCTTGTTGTCGATGATGGTTTTGCCGTTTAGGACGAGCGTAATCATGCGGCCGATAAGCGTGACGTCGTAGGTCTGCCATTGGTCCGGCGTGCGCGCAGGCTCCGGCGAAGGAGCGAGAAAACCGTAGACTCCGCCCATGCGCTGACTCGCAGGATCCCCGGCGGAATCGGTTTCGATTTGCACTTCGTAGCGGCCGCGGAGATACACGCCGCTATTGGATTGGGGGCCGCAGTTGAACTCAACGTGGAGTTTGAAGTCTTCAAATTTGGAGCTGTTGATCAACTCAGGGCCACGGTCGGGCCTCACCAGAATTCCATTTTCTACTTTCCACACAGGCGCTGCACCGGGCTTGTCTTCGTGCCACCCAGCCAGATCCTTTCCGTTGAAAAGCGGAATCGAGGAGGCCCAGTTTGGTGGGCTGGTCCTTTTCAGAACGGGTGCTCTGCGGCCGGTCCACTGCCACGTTTTACCGTCGGGGGCGTTGGTAGTGCCGGAGAGAATTTTCCCGGTCAGGGTGCCCTCGAACACCATGTCGGTTTTACTGTCTTCCTCTTCCTTGGGGGAGACGAACTTCAGGCGGCCGTTCGAGAGTTCGGCACTCGGGAGCGGCCGGGCGTTTCCCCAGCGGCCCACCATCTGGGCTGTGAGATGGCCATTTTCGTCGCGCAGTTCCAGCCAGGAAGGATACTCGCGGTCGGGGGCCTTCAGCGTCAAGTCCCAGCGGCCGAGAAAAGGTTTGGCGGAGTCTCTTGAGGAATTTGCTGCGGATTTATCGTTCTGGGAATGCGCTCGAGCGGCCAACAAAACGACCGTTAGGAACGCCAACAAGATTTTGCGAATCTTCATCGGGTGATGAATCCCTTCTCGCCAACGTCCGTTTATGGCTTGCGGTTTTGCTGCGCTCTCACTGATCTTTTTCCAGATACTCGTCCGGGACGTCGTCTTCCGGGACTTCGTGCGTCCTTACCTCGCCTTCATCAGCATCGGGAACGTCTTCGATGCCTTTAACGATTTCCGCCTCCAAGGCGTTTCCTTCTTCGAGCAATTCGTCCACGCTCTCTGAATCCGCGCCCGCGCGGTTTGACAAACCTTGCAGATCCCCGGACTGGCCGCCCGAGTTCGCGCCCAGACCCTTGGGCTCGAACACGATTGTGTCGCCACCCTCGCTCTTGCCGCGGGATTTGGCTTTCTTGAGTGGTGCCTTCTTTTTTGCAGCAGCCTTTCTGACCGCGGCGGCTTTGTTGGCAGGCGCAGGTTTTTTCGCCGTCTTTCGCCGGGGCGCCGCTTTCCGACTCAGGGCTTTCTTGGGTTTGATCTGCTTTTTCTTTTTGTTCTTCGTGGCCATGCCTGGAGTCTATCACTGACGCCACCTAGCGCGCATTTCTTCCCGCGGGCTGAGGTGGAAGTGGCGCAGCTTGCAAAGCAGGGTGACAACCTCTAGTCTGCTTGGGTTTGCGCTAAGGAAAGGGCCCATCACTTGCCGGATCTCACTCCTGATGTTCTCGTTTTCGGATTCATTTGGTATATCGCTTTTCTGTTTTCGACGACGTGTCACGAAGCCGCGCACGCCTTGGTCGCCAAGATGGGCGGCGATGAAACGGCGGCGCAAGGCGGGCAGGTGTCGCTGAATCCTGTGCCGCACATGCGGCGCGAACCCTGGGGAATGGTGGTTATACCGATTATTTCGTTCTTGTTCATGGGCCGAATGTTTGGATGGGCGAGCGCGCCGTACGACCCGCTTTGGGAGCGGCGGCATCCGCGGCGGTCCGGATGGATGGCACTTGCCGGTCCAGCGGCAAATTTTTCGTTGATGCTCCTCGCAGTAGCTTGCCTACATGTGGGAGACGCGGCAGGCTGGTTTCATCCCAACCCCCTCACGGGCCATCGTGATTTCGCGGCCACCACGCTGCTGATCTTCTTCTCGCTGAACTTGCTGCTGGGGACGTTCAATCTGCTTCCGGTGGCACCGCTCGATGGCAGCACGGTGATCCTGCTCTTTATGAGTGAAAAGACGGCACAACGCTACCTGGACTGGCTGCGTGCGAACAGCCTGGCCATGGCCGGGCTGCTCGTGGGCATTCTCGTGTTTCGCTACATCTACGATCCGATAAACACCTTCGTGGCCAGGCTGCTGCTTCCGGGAAACATTTAGTCAGTGAACCGAATCTGAACACTCCAGAGAGAACTGTCACTCCGGCGAACATCCGCGAAGACCTCCCGGACCCTACCTTTAGGGCAAGCGTTTCATTTTCAATCAGTTACAAGAATGGCGAGTGGGTCTCGGCCTGCATTTCCCTACTGCGGAGGCTCTAGATGCTTCGCTACACCCATTTTCCTGTTACCCGCTGGTATGCCGTGGAAGTGTCTGGCTGGGATCGCACGGAGAGCTTTTTTGTGGAGACGTGCGAACTCGAGTGGAAGGAGGAGTCCGATAAGCAGGTCACGCTAAAGCGGGTTATCAACGATAATGCCGTCCTGCTGGTGAGGCTTCTGCAATTCGACGAGTCCGACCGTTCCGACCCTGTTGTTTGTGAAGCAAAATGGGTTCGCAGAACAAAGGGTGGGCTGCACCAATTCCGCCTCAACACGGTGGTTCCCCGCCGGAGAGAACAAGAGAGCTCGGTAGCCTGGCCAGAGCCGGTGATGCAAGCAGGGGAAATGCCGTTTGCATGGGAAGTGGAACGGCGTAATTCCGCACCGAAATGACACTGTGGCCCCACACAAAAGTCGCTGGAGACGCTTCCTAGTGCGCCCACTCGGAAGAGCCGCCTGCCTACCAAGGGGATTTGCCCCCGGGGAGAGTCCGTAAATTACTGATTCTCTTGGATGTGGTGGGTTGTTCCTATGACAAGGACGGGGACGGTCCGGCCAATCGCAAGTTCAGGGAAAGGTCGAGGGATTGGCACAAGCGTTGCGGTGGTAGTCATGGTGGCACACGCACATAGCAAGTCTGTTGAAGTGGCGGCGCCCAAGACTTCCTTGACTCCGTGTCTTCCGGACCACGATCACGCCCAATTGGATTTGCTTTCCGCGGCTATGGAAGACATGGGCTACCAGGCCATCACCACCTCGGATCCAGAAGAGGCTTTGGGCTTGGTGCGTTCCGGGCAGTGCCGGCAGCACCGGGGTCTGCGCAGGCCAGAGGGTCGTGACTGGCGGCCGCTGGCGCTCGACCAAGTGCGCAAATTGCACATCCAGAGAGTGCTCGAGCTGTGCCTGGGGAATCGCCTGAGGGCCGCGCAGATTCTGGGAATCGGCCGAACGAGTCTCTATCGCTATCGGAAGTGTGATGGGTATGCCACCGTTGGCTCTTACGTGCTGTTCCTCAAAGGCACAGTGTCCCGCGTTCGTGCCGCCATACTCCTCACGGGCATTCGTAAGACAAGGAAAATGCGGAGCTTGCGGCAGCAGCGTTTGGCAAGCGCCTTGCAGCTAGCAAGAGCGCTTACAAAAGCTAAATCGCAGAGCTTTCAGCCCTTAAACGGACGAGCTGGATGAACGAACGATCTAGGATCGAAAAGATTTGCGCGGAAGTCCGTGGCCATGCCTGGCAACGGACCCGCGCGAAACGGTGCCCACCTACGGTAGTTCCTCAGCATACGCCTCGAACTGCTAGCCAGAACCCCCAAAGAGCGCCGCTCTCCCTCCCCTGAGGGGGAGTGCGGCGCTCCTTTCCTTAGCAGCTGTTGTGCGACGCCGGGGCGGTTCCCGGTGTTGCGGTGATTCGGGACTCGCGCGAGATGTCTTAGCCAGATTTTGAAAAAAGAACGCCTGCAATCCGGTGAGATGATTTTCCCGCCCACAATCCGCAGGGACGGGTGAACGGGTGAACGAGCTATTGAACGGTGACCGCGAGCGTGACGGTGTGGCTGACAGCTACCGCTCCCGCGCCTCCGCTGGCGGTCACTGTGGCAATGAAAGAATTCGTGGATGGCGCGCTGGGCGCGTTAGCCACGCTTTGGCCGCTGCTGCATCCGCTCATCGCGCTCGAGAACGCAACCATGACTAATAACGCGCCAGGTCGCCACGAACGCTTCTTCCGGGGCCAGGTGACAAGAAATATACAAGCCAGCAGCGCGCCCCGGAATGCGTTCGAGAGTCTCCGAGCGGGGTTGCCAAGAGCCATTCGAATTGCAGACGATGGAACTGGCGGTTTGCTGATGCTGAGGGCAACCTGTAAGGGAGTGAACCCATCGAGGCTGGGCTGCGCTGGCAGGAACGTACATGAGGAACCCAGAGGCAGTCCGGAGCAACTGAGCGACACGGCTCCAACGAAGCCCAGGCCGGGGCCGGGCGTGAACAGAAGGTTTGTGGTGCCGGGCCCGCTTCCAGAGATCGTCACGTTTCCTGGATTGGCTGAAAGCAGAAAATCGGGATTGCCGACGACGATCGTGGCTGCGCTGGAAGTCGAACCGACGAAGTTCGGATCGCCGGAATACACCCCGGTGATACTGTTCGAGCCGTTTGTCAGCTGGGTGGTCGTCAGCGTGGCGACCACATTGTTCACCTGGACAGGATTCCCCAATGCCGTTTTCCCTGTGAAAAACTGGACGGTCCCGGTGGGATCGATTGTGCCATTCGGAAGCACCAGGGCTTGGAGTACAACGGAAGCATTCGGCAGAGCTCCCGCAGGAATGAAGAGAATCGTCTGTGTCGGACCCTTGGCGACACTGACGCTGATCGGACCTGCGCTGCTTGCGGAAAAACTCGCGTCACCGGAATAGCTGACGTTGAGGGTGTGGTTTCCGAGAGCGAGCTTGGTTTCCTGGACCTGGGCGTTGCCCTGGCTATTGAGAGAAACGCTTAGCAAGGTGCTTGTATTCCCGTTGAAGGTGTCCGAGAAAGTGAGCGTTCCCGTGGGTGTCCCGAGCTGCGAAGCTCCTGCAACGCTTACCTGAAGGTCGAGGAAGCCGCCATAAGTCGTGTTGACTGGGGAAGACTGCTTTCCCGTCTGACCAGCGAGGAATGCGGAGAATGCCGTGCTGCTGGCCTCCGGATTAATCGTCATGGGCACGCCCGAGGAGATGCTCCCACCAAACGTTGCGTCTCCGCCGTAGCTGGCGGTGACCGAGTACATTCCGCCGGGCAAGGTTCGGACACTTCCGGATACTGTCCCGTTGCTCAGATTGCCGAGATTCACTCCCTCGGAACCGGCGGCGAGAAGGGACACATCACCCGTCGGGGTTCCCGCGCCAATACCCGGAGCAACGGTCACAGAAGCTGTTACCGGCTGACCGTGTGTCAGGTTTGTGGACGAAAGCGCGAGCGTGGTTACTGTCGAACGGAAGGTTATGTTCTGCCAATTCGCGGCAAGATTCGCGGCATTGACGGAGCCCCAGCCGGTGGCCAAGTCATATCCGGCTATCGCGGAGTTGCCGACTTGTCCGGGAACATTGTTATTTCCCACGGTGATGTCGTTAAAAATACATTGAGCTTGGGGAGAAGAGCTGGAGTTGCAGTTGGCGGCATTCTGTCCAGCGGCCAACGAATACAAAACAAAGTTCGCCTGACCTTGCCGGGAATTCGTCTTTTGCGCGATGAGTGCCATGATGGCGGCAAAAGTGGGAGCGCCGGCCGATGTGCCGCCAACGAGATCGGCGTTGACGAGCTGTCCCGTGGCGTTGGTTGTGCAAATACCATCCTGGCATAACAAATAGCCGTCGTGGCCAGCGGCGGCGGCGAGCGAAACATCCGGCAGGTCGCGCTTGCCATCATTCGGTACGCCTGGTCCGACTTGCCAGAAAGGTTTGCTGTAGAGCGTGCTGGCGCCGCCGCTGCTGGCAAACAGCGAAACGGCGCCGCATACGTTGGGGTCGGCACAACTCTCGTTCCAGACATTTTCTGGAATATAGCCGAGCGCGGAAGACTGGTCGGGCCCGTTTGTTGCCGACCAGTAAGTGCTGTCAGCGCCGTTTTCGTTGAACTGCGTGCCGCCGACGGCAATGTTGAAGGGCGTGGAAGCAAGGCCGTTCACCCCGAGGCCATGGCTGGCAGGAGCGGATTGACTGGCGTTGTCGCATCCGGCGGCACCGTTATCGCCGCTTGAAATCACGGCGGTGATGCCCTGGGCGGCGGCCTGCTCCCAAAGATTGCTGAAAAAAGTGTTTTCTGTTTGGCCGAGAGTCTGTTCGCATTGGCCGAAGCTGGCGCTGAGAACGGGCGCAAGATTGTTGTCCACAATGTAGAGGGAAGAGAGATCCACGCCGTCCGTCGAGTTGGTGCTGGCGGAAACAACCAATTTGATGGTGGCCTTGGGAGCCACGGCGCCCGACCATTCCACATCCAGATCGGCTTCCGTCTCTTCGGGACCGGCTAAGTTTCCGGGATCCGGGCCGTCGAGAATGATCTGCGGGTCGTTTACGGGGAGTCCGAAGGCGATGCGGAAAATTTGCACGTCGGAGAGATTGATGTTGTTCCGCGCCACGATGGCCACGCTTTGCCCGGTTCCGTCGATTCCATTCTGATAGAGCGTCGCCGTGTTGTAGATTTTGGCAAAGTCGCCGGGGGCGAGAAAATGTTCTACACCCGCCGCGCCGCTGAACGTGAAATCCGGTTGCCACATGCTGGTGTTGGCGATGCGGCGGGCCTTTCCTAAGACACGAATCGCCGGCTTCTTCCGGAAATCATGCAGTGTGTTTATTCCCGCGACGACGGGCGCGAGCGCTGCGGGGATTTGCGGATCGGATGCGTTTCCGTAGTGCTTCTCCCCGTTTACAAAATAAGCGTGAATCGGGGTGTGAAAGGCTTCTTTCACCTGGCCTGCGGTGCCGCTGAACTCGATGGTCATGGCGCCCTGCCCCACGCGGTTCACGCGAAAACCGTGAGACGCAAGCCACGCCGTCAGTTTGCTAAGATCGGCTCCTGAAGCGCCAAATCGCGCGCCGAACTGCGCGGGCGACAACCACGCGTGAAAATCCGGAGAGGATTTGTCCTGCTGCGCGGCGAGAAGATTTTCGAGCGCAGTTTCCGATGTGGCGTCGCGAGTCAAAACCAGCAGCATCCGTTCCATGGGGAGGTCGGGGGCAGCTTCTCCGCGATCATTGGCGGGAATCGCCAGTGGATGGCGATTGCCCGCCAAAACCACGAGAGAAGACTCGTCAATCGCTGCGATGCGGCTGGTGGCCGATGGTGTAGTTTGCGCCCGCAACTCGCCCGGCGGATGGGTGAGGGTTACTGCGGAAAGCATAAAACCGGCCAGCAGGTATTTATGGAAAGGCATGGCGTCCCTTGACTCGCATGGATGGCTGGTGGAACGCTTTATAGCTGAAATCGCGTGCCGTGGAAAGCCCAATTTACCAGCGGATTGCTTCACACTCTTGTTACCGAATTGCGCACGGCATGATTCCTCTGCTGCTGTTCTTCGGGCCTCGTATCTTAGGCCCGGCCCTCTAAGCGCAACCTCTTGCGGTTATTATGGTACTTTGGTACATTGGTACCAATAAAGGACGAGGTCACAATGGTCGATGACAAGAAGTTCAACGTGGAACGCGTGCAAACGGGCGTTCGCATAGAAGAACGAATTCTAAAAGTGCTCAAGGCCTTCGCGGAATACCACGACATGACGCTCGGCGATCTCCTGGAAGGCATCGTGCTCCACGCCTTCGACGGCAAATGCCCCTTCGGCGCGGAAAGTCTGAAGCGCATCAAGGATTTGAAAAAATTCTACGGGCTCGACCTGGATTCCCGCGCCAGCCACCGCCTTACCGAAGCCAAGGCCAGTCCTCCCCGGAGAAAGGGCCAGCGCGGAAAATGAACGCGGACCTCAACAGAATCTCTATACCGCTGCTGCGCTGGACCCTCGGCTTGGTGGTCGTGCTCGAGTCTTTTGAATTTGTTTCTTCCACTTCAGCCGCCCATTTCCTCGCCAAGGCGGGCTGGCCCGCCTGGCTCCAGCCAGTTCTCGGCGGCTCAGAAATCGTCGCCGCGGTTTTGTTCTTAATGCCCTCGACCGCTGCGATCGGCGGCTACCTCTTGCTCGTCATTTTCGGACTGGCGGCTCTCCTGCATATCTTGCATGGCCAGTATGGGGTCGAAGGATTGCTGGTCTACGCCGTGGCCGTGCTCGTCTCCATGGCGCACATGAAAAACAGAACCGCCCCGGACAGGCCATGAGGGACTCTCGGTGGATGGAAGCTTTTGAAAGCTGCACGTTGCCAAACGACTCTTTTCATCACCGAGATCATGTGAAAATGGCTTTCTTGTATTTGCAGAAATACAAGCCGCTCGAAGCACTGTCCCATTTTTCTTCTGCTTTAGCACGCTTCGCCGCAGCGCACGGAAAGCCTAATGTTTACAACGAGACGATTACCTGGGCTTTCCTGCTGCTCATTCGAGAACGCATCGCGCGGACGAATTCTCAAGAAACCTGGTCGCAATTTTCCGCGACGAATACGGATCTTCTGCGCTGGGATGACAATATCCTCCTAAAATACTACCGCCCGGAAACGCTGACCTCTGAACTCGCGAAGAGCGTCTTTCTCTTTCCCGACAAGCTGTAGCCCGGCCCCGGTTTAGGCATCGAACAATTCCACCGAAACTAGTTGTATCTTCTACACGTACCGATTTATTCTCAGACCACGTTAGAATACAAAGCGCTCACGTTTCTGCACTGGCAGGAGTCAGAGACGAGTTCCCGTCGAGGGTCGCAGTCCCCGGTCAGAGACATCCGCATCCAACCAGGGAAGATGCGTGAAGGACGCCCGTGTGGGGCGAGCGACTCAACGAGTGGGTGGAACGATCTGTTGAAGAAATCTACCAGCGAACCTGTCGTGTCGGCGCGCAGTCAGCCCGATAATGCGCGCAATGCAAGTGGCCCCCCGTGGCTCCAGGCCGCGCTCGGAGATTTGCGGTTTGCATGGCGCACTTTGCGCAAGAGCCCGGCATTCACGGCAACCGCCATCCTCACCCTGGCGCTCGGCATAGGCGCGAACACCGCCATCTTTCAATTGCTGGATGCCGTCCGATTGCGAAGTCTGCCGGTAGCTGACCCGTCGTCCTTGGTCAGGGTGCAGATCAAGAGCGGAGTCCATGATTTCCTGTACCAGAATGAGACATCGCTTACCACCGCAATCTGGGAGCAAATCCGAAAGCAGCAAGGCGCATTTTCCGGAGTTTTCTCCTGGGCCAGCCTCCGGTATGCCATCGGACGGGGAGAGCAGGAGAGGCTGGCTGAGGGCCTTTGGGTTAGCGGAGAAATGTTTCCGGTGCTCGGCATCGTTCCTGTCAGAGGCCGGTTGTTCACACCGGAAGATGACCGGCCTGGCTGCGGAACATCCGGCGCAGTCATCAGCTATGCGCTTTGGCAGAGTGCGTTTGGCGGCAAAGACTCGGTTGTCGGAAGCACCATCGTCATCTATAACCATCCGACTCAAGTGATTGGAGTGACGCCGCCAACCTTCTTCGGTCTGGACGTTGGAAAACAATTTGAGGTCGCCCTTCCCATGTGCTCGCTCCCCGCGTTCATTGCCGGAAATGGCATTCTCGTGAGGCGCGACTATTTCTGGCTGCAGGTTATGGCGCGGCTGAAGCCGGGCAAGTCGCTCGAGCAGGCATCGGCACAATTGGATGCGGCCAGCCCGGGGATTTTCGAGACCACTGCGCCAAGCGGATACAGCGCTTCGATGGTAAATTCCTACAAGAACTACAGGCTCACGGCCTCTCCAGGCAAAAGCGGCGTGAGCGCGCCCGGCGAGGCTTACAACACGTCTCTCTGGTTGCTTCTTGGAACTACGGCATTGGTGTTGCTCATTGCGTGCGCAAATCTGGCAAACCTCATGCTCGTGAGGGCCAGTTCGCGCGAGAAAGAGATGGCCGTGCGCCTGGCGCTCGGGGCCAGTACTAGAAGGATTAGGCAGCAATTGCTTTTGGAGAGTTTGCTGCTGGCGGTCAGCGGTGCGATCCTGGGAACCGGATTGGCCTCGTTCTTCAGCCGGACCGTAGTCAGGCTTCTCAGCACAGAAAAAGACCCGATCTCTCTGGCCACGAATATCGACTGGCGAGTCCTGTCCTTTACTGCGATTACGGCGGTGACGACGTGCTTGCTGTTCGGGCTGGCCCCGGCGTTTCGCTCCTCCGGAACGCAACCAGGTGCCGTGCTGAAATCCGGCGGCCGCGGAATGACCGCCGGGCGCCAAAGGTTCTCGTTCCAGCAAACTCTGGTTGTTTCGCAAATCGCGTTTTCGCTGGTGCTCCTGGCAGGCGCGCTTCTTTTTGTGCGGAGCTTCTGGAACTTGAAAACGCTCGATCCAGGCTTCCGCGAGAGTGGTATTCTGCGGGCCTATTTGTACTTCCGTCGGCTCGATCTGCCTCCCGAGCGCTACGAATCGTTCAAGCAAGAGCTACTCGAACACATACGATCCCTCCCGTTGGTGGAATCCGCGGCGACTTCGACGCACGTTCCCCTGGATGGCGGTTATTTTTCTCTCGCAGTTCGCTCCGCCAACGTGCAAGCCGACTCCATGTTCACGTGGGTAAGTCCCGCCTATTTCCGCACCATGCAAATCCCGTTTGTTACCGGGCGCGACTTCACCGATCAGGACACCACGCAATCGCCCCCGGTGGCCATCGTAAACCAGACCTTCGTCCGGCAGTTTTTGGGCGGAGGGAATCCGCTGGGAAAGACCATTCGCACACAGAGCCAGCCCCACTACCCGGAGACGGAATACCAAATTGTTGGGCTGGTGAAAGACACCAAGTATGGTGGACTGCGGGATGAAATCCAGGCGGAAGCGTTCGTGCCCGCGCAACAATATCCGGAAAAATACTACTTCACGAATGCGTTCATCCGGTTTAGGTCGCCACCCGCAGCGGCGATCTCTGCGGTGCGGGAAAAACTCGGCCCGCTCTATCCGGAAATGAAAATCGAGTATCACCTATTCCAGACGGAAATCGAGAACGGGCTTGTGCGCGAACGATTGATGGCCTTGCTTTCGGGATTCTTCGGCGTGCTGGCGGCGCTGCTGGCCATGATCGGCCTCTACGGAGTGATCTCCTACATCATCGCCTTGCGCAGGAATGAGATTGGAATACGCATGGCGCTGGGGGCGACCCGGCGAGATGTTGTGGGAATTATTCTTCGCCAGACCTTGATTCTGCTGGCACTGGGCATTGGAATTGGCTTGCTGCTGACCGTTGCCGCAACCAGCGGCGCGCGATCACTTCTTTATGGACTGCGGCCGACGGATCCCTTAAGCCTGATCGGAGCGGCGCTGTTCCTCGCAGTCGTGGCTCTGGCCGCAAGTTTTTGGCCTGCTTATCGAGCCACACGCTGCGACCCTATGAAGGCGCTTCGCTACGAGTGAGCCGTGGCTCTCTAGAGAGCCACGGCTCACTCGTAGCGCAAAGCCTCGACGGGATCGAGCCGTGACGCTTTCACCGCAGGATACATCCCAAAAAATAAGCCGACGCTCATCGACACCGTCACTGCCAAGAGTATCGACCACAACGGGACAGCGGAGGGAAGACTCGGCACGAAAAGGTGAATGAGCAGGCTGATGCCCAAACCCAGCAACACGCCAATAACTCCTCCGGCCCCCGTCAAGACCACTGCCTCCGTCAAAAACTGCCAAATGACGTCGCGCCGCCGCGCTCCGATGGCTTTGCGTACTCCAATTTCGCGCGTTCGCTGCGTTACAGACATCAGCATGATATTCATCACACCGACTCCGCCCACAAGCAGTCCGATGGAGCTGACTACAGAAATCAGCAGGGCCACCGATGCCGTGATCTGACGAAACTGGTCGGCAATCTCCTTGGCGCTCGAAACGCCAAAATTGTCAGGCTTGTTGTAGGGAACGTTCCGGCGGCGCCGCAGCACGCCGCGAATCTCGTCTTCCGCCTCCGCCATTCGGCCCGGGAAGGCGGCGGCGCCAATCAAATTCTCGTCGTCCCCAGGCCGATGCTTCTGGTAGGTCCGGTAAGGAACAAGGATCGCTTTGTCGGCGGCCTGGTCTTTGACCAGTTGACCTTTGCGTGCGGCCATCACGCCGATCACTTCGTACGACACCCCGTCAACAAGGATCGGCTTTCCCAGTGGATCTTCATCCGGATAGAGCGCCTTGGCGATATCTGGACCGATGAGCGCCACGTCCCTGCGGTGCAAATTCTCCGCCTCGCTTAAGTACCTTCCGCGTTCTGCCTTGGAATTGAACACCACTTCATCCGCCGGCAGTATGCCGTGGTAGTCCACTCCAGCTACTTCCTTGTTTTTGTAGCGCGCGCTCAGCAGCGGACGCCCGCCAGGCGAATCTTCTTGAATCCGGGGCATTATGGCCGCCGAGACTGCTTTGACGTCTGGGCAGAGTTCCCCAATGGCCTCGGCATCCTCAAGAGTAAGCGGTTTGCGTGTGCGTTCTTCCGGAGTCAGTCGTCCCGAGGTGTGGATACCAGGATCAAACTTAAAAATGAACAGCGTTTCCGAGCCGAAGTCACTCAGAAAAGCGTTTACGTCGTTGTACACGCCCATCAATACCGCGACGACCGAGAGCAGCGCAGTGATCCCAATCACCACGCCGAGCACGGTCAGAAAAGATCGCATCTTGTTCTCCCGCAACGTCGTGAGAGCCATGTGAGCGTTTTCGCCGATTGCCATTCGCATGCTGATTTACTTTCCCGCTAAATCTCTGTCCGCAGCGCTTCGATGGGCTCCAACATCGCCGCTTTTCGCGCCGGATAAACGCCAAAGAAAATCCCCACTGCTGCCGAGATGAGTTCTGCGATGATCACCGCGGAAATGGGAACATTCATGGGAATGGAAGTGGTGGCATTTGCCAGCAGGCAAATCCCATAGGCGATTAGCACGCCGATAGCACCGCCCATGGCCGACATCACACACGCCTCCACCAAAAACTGCAGCAGGATATCCCGGCGGCTCGCGCCGAGCGCCTTACGAATCCCGATCTCCCGCGTGCGCTCGGTGACCGTGGCCAGCATCACGTTCATGATCACCACTCCCCCGATCACCAAAAAAACCGAAACCACTCCGACCATGGCCATCGCGATTACGCCAGTAAGCTGATTCCACAGTTTCATCAGCGTGGCCGAATCGATAATCCCAAAGGAATCGGTTTCATTCGGCCCCAGGTGACGCCGGGCACGCATCAGTACACGCGCTTCGTCCTGTGTTCGTTCCATCCACTCTGCTCCGCGCGCCTGGATGTTGATCCAGATTCCTTGGTACGCTCCATAAATCTTGATATACGTCTCCACCGGAATATAGGCGAAGTTATCTTGCGATTGCCCAAGCACGGTGCCAATCGGTTTGGCGACGCCAACAACAATGAATGGCCGGCTATCAAGCATCACTTCATGTCCGACCGGGTCCAGGTTCGGAAAAAGTTTGTTGGCCAATTCGGACCCGATCATCGCCACCGTGGCCCGGCTGTTCTCATCCGCTTCGGTGATGTACCGGCCGTCGGTCATTTCCTGTGCTTCGATGTCGGCCATACTTGCCGACACGCCGCGGATGCTGGTGTCCTGGACGGTAAGCGAACCGACGCGGGCCTTTCCTGAAGTCCATATCTCCGCCCCCACTTTCTGCGGCAACTTCAGGTTCTGGCGAAGTGCTTCATAGTCCTCCCAGGTAACCAGTTTGTTCCGGCGTAGGGCTTTGACCAGCTCTTCCACCTCCGTGATGATCGGAAAGCGCATCACCGTAAACGCATTCGAGCCCAGATTGGCGACCTTATTGGCTATGTATTGATTCACGCCGGAGATCAATGCGATGACCACGATCAAGGTGGCCACGGAAAGAATGATTCCCAACAGCATCAGAAAGGAACGCATTTTGTGCGCGCGCAGAGTCTCGAGCGCGACGCCGACCGGTTCTCGCAAAGGCACTCGTCGCTTCATCAACACTGCTCCTTGCTAGTTCCTACGCCCGAGATACGCAGAAAGTTTCAAATCCCCTGGTTAGCAATGAAAGCTCAGAGGCCGCAGCCGGCAGCACTAGTTGCTGGGGTGGGGCGTCCGAGCTCCACTGTCGCTATGGTAGTTCGGATAGGGCGGCTTCTTGTGTTTCGGCAGCGGATTCTTTTCCAATTCCGCCAGCAGAAGCTGAACGGCTCTTTCAAGCTGGGGATCGCGTCCTTCGCGCACCGCTTTGGGATCTTGCTCCACTTCCACGTCGGGTGCAATGCCGTGGTTCTCCACTTCCCAATCGTTGTTCGGCGTCCAGAATCCTCGGCTCGGCGCGGTCACGGTCCCACCATCCATCAACGACTCGCCGGGACCAAAAAATCCCACGAGGCCGCCCCAGGTCCGCTTCCCCACCAAGACGCCGACTTTTGCTTGCCGGAAATGCCACGGCATGGCGTCTCCGCCGGAACCCGCGTACTCATTGATGATCATCGCCTTGGGCCCTTGGATGAGGCTCACCGGCGTGGTCATGTCTTCGCCGTCTCGCGTGGTGCGGTAATTCATCAGCGTGCGCCGCAGATAATCGAGGATGTAGTCCGTATTGGTCCCGCCGCCATTAAAGCGTTCATCGACAACCGCTCCGTCCTTGCCCGCTTGCGAGAAAAAATAGCGGTTGAAATAGGTGTAGCCGCCGCTTGCCGTATCCGGCAGATAGATGTAGGCGAGTTTCCCTTTGCTGAGCTCATCTACCTTGCGGCGGTTGCCTTCGACCCAAGCGAGGTTGCGCAGTCCTTGTTCGTTCTCAATGGGAACTACGCTCACCTCGCGCGAGCCGGTGCCGTCCGGGTTTGGTCCGACGCGCAGTAATACGGATTTCCCGGCCGTGGCTTCGAAAAAACTGTATACGTTCTCAGCGCCCCGCACTTGTTTGCCATTCACGGCCAGCAGATATTCACCTTCGACGACATTCACGCCAGGCTGTGTCAGTGGTGCATGCAGTTGCGGATTCCAATTCTCGCCGTCGTAAACGCGTGAAAATCGATAACGTCCATTCTCGATTTTGTAATCCGCACCGAGGAGCCCAACGGGAATGCGCTTCACTTCCGGACCATCGCCACCCCGCACAAACAGATGCCCTACGGTGAGATCTCCCATGGTCTCCTTAAAGATGTAGTTCAGGTCGTCGCGCGAAGCGATTCCCGGGAGGTACGCCGCGAATTTTTTCTCCGTGGCCGCCAGATCCAGACCGTGGAATCCCGGGTCATAAAAGAAATCGCGTTCCAGTCGAAATGCTTCGTGATACATCTCGCGCCACTCAACCGCCGGTTCAATTCGCACGTCCAAGCCCGCAAGATTCAGCGTCTTGGCACCCGGAGGTGTGCCGCCTCCCGCAGAAGAACCACCTGCGCCTGACGCTCCTGGCAATGGCACAGGCGGAAGCGGCGCAATCGCCCATACCTGCGCCGCAGCTGTTCCTCCCGGCTGCAGGGCACTCGAGTGCCTGTAAAGAAGCTTCTCTCCGTCTGCGGAAACATAGAAAGCCAGGATGTTTTCGAGCAATTTGTCAGTCTTTCGGGTCTTCAGCTCAAAACGATGCGCCGTCAATGTACCCGGACCGCTTAGCGGCTCGACGAGCGGCCCTTCCACAAGAAACAGCACTCCTTCTTTCCCACTCTTCAATTCCGTGTAGTTTCTCGCCGGAATCGGCATCGCGAGAATCCGCTGTCCAATTTTTTCGAAATCCACTTTCACAACGGCGGGCGGCTTGCCCTTCTCTTTTTCCGCGCTTCCTGCTTTGGCTGCATCCGTCTTTACGGCATCAGACGTGGCCTGGCCTTCTTCGTCGCTCAACGGCGCCAGCGGCGACGGCAGGTCCCTGGGCAGTACCACGAGGTAAACGTTCCTGGTCACCGGCCTGTCAAAGCTCAGCATGGACGTGTCCATCGTCGGCCCGGCGTCCGTGCTGGCCAAAAGATAAAGATACTTTCCGTCCTTATCGAAGACCGGCGAGGACGAATCGCTCATGGCATCCGTCACACGATGGCTCTCGCCTGTTTCCAGCGAATAGAGAAACACCGAGCGCATGTGGCTCACTTCCTGCTGCGTGTACGCCATCCATTTGCTGTCCGGAGACCACGCCGCGTGGAAAATTTGCTCCGGGCCCGTGAACCGGTCGTGGAACACTTTCACCGGAGTTTTCTTCTCGAGGTCCACATACCAAAGGTTCAATCGTTTATCCGTGTACGCAATTTTCTTGCTGTCCGGCGACCAAGTCGGGAAAAAGAAAAACGAACCCGGCGTCCCGAGATCGAACTTTTGCGCTTCCCCCTGCCCATTCTGATTCTTGACATACAGGGCTTCCTCGCCCGACTCATCCGAAAAATACGCGATGTTCTTGCCATCCGGGGACCACGCCGGATAGCGCTCATCCGCGCCCGGCGTATTCGTCAAGTTGCGGATGTCGCCTTTCTCGGCAGGGTCCGTAAGTATTTCCCCCCGCGCCTCTAACACCGCTCTCAGCCCAGTCGGAGAAATATCTGCGTTGCGAATGCGATTCGCCACATTTTCGTAGCGAGGCCGCAACTGCGGCAGGTCTCCGGCGATGCGAATGTCCACTTTGTGGGCCGCGCCGGTCTTCAAGTCATAAAGCCAAATCGCGCCGAATTGTTCGATCACAATCGCATCCGGTCCCGCGCTCGCATACTTAAAATCAAGCCCGTCATTCTTGAGCGCAACCGTCACGCCCTTGGTCTTCGTGTCATAGCTGAACAGGGACATCGGCCCACTTCGATCCGAAAGAAAAAACAAGCGCTGATCCACCCACATCGGATTGAAGTCGTTCGAATTCTCCCGCGGCACCGGCGTCACGCTCGAATCGGCCAGCCGGGCAATCCACACCGGCGAAGTGCGTCCGCCGCGATAGCGCTTCCAAATCTCAAACGCATGATCGAGCGGAACATACGCAAGTTCCCGGCCGTCCGGCGAGTACGAAGCCTCGGCTCCCATGGGCAGCGGCAGTTCCGTGGGAAAACCGCCTTCCCGCGAAATGGTAAAGAGCTGGCTGAAACGCGAGTAACTGTTCCGCCCCGAAGCAAACAGTACCGCCTGGCCGTCGTGCGTCCAGCCGATGACCGCATCCGCGTCCGGATGGTACGTGAGCCGCCGTGGCGTTCCCCCACTCGCCGGAATCACGTACACGTCCGCGTTTCCGTCGTAGTCCCCGGTAAACGCGATCTCGCGCCCATCCGGCGAAAAGATCGGAAGGGAGGCCGTCCCCGCCCCGGCCGTGAGCCGCTGCGCCACGCCGCCCGCTCGCGGCACGCTCCACAAATCTCCCGCATACGCGAACACAATCTGCGTAGCGCTGACCGTCGGGTGATGCAGCAGCAACGGCGGATTCTCATCCGCAAGACAGACACTCGCCACCAACAACGCCAACACGCTCGCGACCGATCGTAGCATTTCCGTATCCTCCCACCGAACCCGCCGAATGCGGCACAATCTTACAGCACCGCGGGCAGAACAAATCATTGCTGGCAAGCTGCAGCCGCTCGTCTACCTTCCTCTCGCCGGTTTTTCTAGCCAGAACAACGCCGTACGGGGTACAATGCGGCCATCGCGCAACTGTCCACTGTGTTTAGGTGATCTGGCCGAGCCCTAGCGAAAAGGCAGCGCCAAGGACAATTCGATGTTCGACCTCCGAATCCCGCTGACCGTTTAATCTGCTCACGCGGACTCAGTTTTTTCTCGTTTCAACCACAAGAACTCCGAACCGGCGCAATCGCGTTCTTTTTCTTCGTTCGCGCCTGCCGAGAACGTGAAGGTTTACGTGCCTTTAGAACAACTCACCGGCTCTTCTGTCCCGCCGTCTCTGTGGAGTTCCATCCGCGAGGCGCTTCGCGGCTCGCATCAGGATTTCACAACGGGCAGCCTCAATCGCGCCATCCTGCTTCTGGCCGTACCCATGGTCCTTGAAATGGTGCTGGAGTCTTTGTTTGCTGTTGTCGATGTTTTCTGGGTGAGTCGTCTTGGTGCCGATGCCGTCGCCACCGTCGGGCTCACAGAATCGCTGCTGAGCTTGGTCTTTGCCGTCGGTCTTGGCCTGAGCCTCTCCACCACCGCCATGGTCGCGCGTCGCGTCGGCGAAAAAGATCCCGCTGGCGCAGCCGTGGCCGGTGTGCAAGCCATCGCCATCGGCCTGGCAGTGTCCGTTTTGGTCGGGCTGCCCTGCCTGTTCTTCGCGCCTGATCTTTTGCGCTTGATGGGCGCTTCGCCCGAAATCATCGCGGTGGGCTCTGGCTATGCACGCATCGCTCTTGGCGGCAGCGGCGCCATCATGCTGCTTTTTCTCAACAACGCCATCTTCCGTGGCGCCGGCGACGCCGCCATCGCCATGCGCTTGTTGTGGGTCTCCAACATCATCAACCTGGTGCTCGACCCTTGCCTGATCTTCGGCTGGGGTCCATTTCCGAAGCTCGGTGTCACCGGCGCCGCGCTCGCCACATTCACCGGACGCAGCATCGGCGTGCTCTACCAGTTCTATCGCCTGCTCCGCGGCACGGAACGCATCCGCATCCTCCGTCAACAGATTCGTTTGAATTTTTCCATTCTGTGGCGTCTCCTGCGCGTCTCGTTCACCGGTATCCTCCAATTCGCCATCGCCCACACTAGCTGGATCGGCCTTGTGCGTATCGTGAGCATTTTCGGCTCCGCGGCCCTCGCGGGCTACACCATTGCCATTCGCATCGTGGTGTTCATCATTTTGCCTTCCTGGGGACTCAGCAACGCCGCCGCAACACTCGTCGGCCAGAATCTTGGTGCCAAGCAGCCCGAACGCGCCGAAAGGTCCGTTTGGCGCACCGGTTTTTACAATATGCTGTTCCTTGGCGTCATCGGCGTCTTCTTCATCTTCTTCGCCGAACCCGTCGTTCGCCTTTTCACCCACGATCCCGCGGTCGTCCCGCTCGCCGCTGCCTGCCTCCGCATCCTCAGCTACGGAAACATCGCCTATGCCTACGGCATGGTAATGTTGCAGGCGTTCAACGGCGCGGGAGACACCGTGACGCCAACACTCGTCAATCTCTTTGGCTTTTGGCTGCTGGAAATTCCGTTGGCATATTTCCTGGCGATCCCGGGAGGGATGCACTCGAACGGCGTTTTTCTCTCGATCGTCGCCTCCGAAGCCTTCATCGCCTGCGTCAGTGTTATCCTTTTCAAACGCGGCCGCTGGAAGCGCCAGCAGATTTAGCCACAGCGTCGATCGCTGCGAATGGAGCGAAAGTATGCTTGACGAAAACCCGGCGAAAAAACCCGGCGGCGTCTGGATAATGATTTTGACCGATCTCCATTTCTGGGTCCCGGCGATCATCTTACTTGCTGGATTGGCCGTGCTTCATTGGATCCGCTGAGCCTCTGATGGAATCCTCCTCCACAAAAATTATCCCGCAATCCGTCGAGTCTCTGCGCCTTCGCAAGTTACAACTCGTCGGAATCCTATGTGGATTCGGCGCGGGAGCTTGGCTGGGCGCAGCCGAAGCTCCAACAAAATTGGTGAAACTCGGCGTCTCACCTCTCGTAGTTTCGCTCCTAATGGTTTTCGGCGTATTCCTGGCGCGCTGGAGCCTGCCCGCCCTCATCCGCGGCACCGGCCAAATGCGCGCGGACATCCGCCAAGCCCCTCACTTGATCGTCTGGGGCATCCTCGCCGGTTGCCTGTGGGCCGTTGCCAATACCCTGACCATTTTCGCCATTCGCGACATCGGCCTCAGCATCGCCTTTCCTCTCTGGAACATCAACAGCCTCCTCGGCATCTTCTGGGGCTATCTGCTCTTCAACGAATTGCGAGACGCCGGCAAACTCCGCTGGCTCACCGTCCTCGGTGGCGCGCTGCTGATGTTCCTAGGCGCAACACTCCTCGCCGTTGCCTCCTCTACCACGAGCCCCGCCGAACATCCTCTGCGCGGAATCCTAGCCGCTCTCGGAGCCGGCCTCCTCTGGGGCACCATGTACGTTCCCTATCGCAAGGCCTACTTGACCGGCATGAACCCCCTCTCCTTCATCGCTTTCTTCACCATCGGTGAACTCGGCATGATGTTAACGCTCGCGCTGCTCTACGGCGGCGGCCCTGTCGCTCTCTCTCATCAACTCGGCCTGGCCCGGCCCGTCCTTTTCTGGCTGATGCTCGGCGGCTTCGTGTGGGTCATCGGCGATCTATTTCAACAGTTCGCGGCAAAATACATCGGCATCAGCCGCGGCATTCCTCTCTCCAACACCAATCAATTGTGGGGCCTGCTCTGGGGTATCCTAGTCTTCGGAGAACTCCGCGGCCTCAGCACTTCGCTCTACGCGCAAGTAATTGGCGGCTCCCTGCTGATGGCCGCAGGCGCCGGAGCCATCGCTCTCTCCAGCGTCACCGGCAAAGAACACGCCCGCTGGAAGCAAGCCGCCGATCGCGAAAGCCAACGCTACGGAGTTGATGCGGACTACGTCCAAGCCGCTCTCTCCGGCAACCAGGCGAGCAGCCCCAGCGGCCTGCCCGCACCTAAGTCCGCGAGAACGTGGCTCGACTATGTCCTGGTAATCGCCGCCACCACAATCTTCATCACGCTAGCGGTTCTGGCGCGTGCCCCTAACATGGCCCTGAACTGGCCCGCCCTAGCCGCGCTCGCCGCCGCCATGCTAATTTTCCTGCTAGCCTGCGGACTCGCTCTCGGGAGAACTACGCGCTTCAACTGACCCGCACTTAGCCATTCCCGTCGCCGCCCTCGCAATGTAAACTAAGAGCTGCAAACTCAAATCACGCGGGTCGCGGCAACACCAAATCCCGCTTCGACCAATCTCTTCGGAGCTCACCCAGATGTCCGGCACCCTCCCTCTTCCCGCATCGCTCCAGTCCCGCGCCGCCGAGCGCGTCTCCGCCAAAACTCTGGCTATCCCCTGGTACATCTGGTGCAACGTCCTGGCCGTCGCCTCGAGCGTAGTCGGCGGCGTCTGGGACATTTCCTGGCACGAAAGCGTCGGCCGCGACACGTTCTGGACCCCCGCACATCTGCTGATTCAACTTTGCGGCATACTCTCAGGCTTCGGTTGCGGCTATCTCATCCTTTCCACAACCTTGCGCAAAGCGGCGCCCCTCCGTGCCAATTCCGTTTCCGTCTGGGGATTCCGCGGCCCGCTCGGCGCCTTCATCTGCGCCTGGGGTGCTGTCGGCATGATCACTTCCGCCCCCTTCGACAATTGGTGGCACAACGCTTACGGCCTGGACGTAAAAATCCTCAGCCCTCCGCACATCCTCCTGGCCCTGGGCATGACCGGCATCCGCTTCGGCACCCTGGTCCTGGTCCTAGCCGAGGTCAACCGTGCCGCAGGCGAATACCGTGTCCGTCTAGAGCGCGTCCTCTTCTTCTGCTTCATGTTCCTGCTAGGCATGACGGTCGGCATCATGCAAGAAGACACCTTCCGCATGTACATGCACGGCGCAAAATTCTACGTTGTCATTATGTTTGTCATGCCTATGTGGTTCGCGGCCGCATCGCGCGCCTCCGAAAACCGCTGGGCCGCGACCATCGTCACGGGCTTCTACACCGCCATGCACCTGGCCTTCATGTGGATCCTCGAACTAATCCCCGCCGAACCCAAACTAGGCCCCGTGTACCAGAAAATCACGCACCTGGTTCCCCCGGATTTTCCCCTGCTCATGATCGTTCCCGCTATCGTCTTCGACGTCGTCCGCCGCCAGATCACCACGCTGAACCGCTGGACGCAAGCGGCCATCCTAGGCGCAGCATCGCTCGCCAGCTTCATGGCCGTCCAATGGCCCTTTGCCAGTTTCCTAATGTCTCCTGCCTCGCGCAACTGGTTCTTCGCCACCAACAACTTCCCCTACTTCGTTCCACCCACAACGCCCTGGGGAAGTTACGCGTGGCTCCCCACCGAATCCACCCCGCTTCAATTTGCCGCCCGCATGGTGTTGGCCCTGGCCGCCGGCGTACTGATGACCCGCGTCGGCCTAAGCTGGGGCGACTGGATGCGCCGCATCCGCCGCTAGCGTCTGTCCGGACCTCTGGCGGCGTTGGGACAGACTGAATTTCCCCAAGCCCGTTACTTTGTCCACGGTGCGCCCGTACTCCCTACGGAGGGGCGACCAACAAGTCATTCAGCGAAGCTTTCTGGCCGGGGCGGAGGCATTGGACCCGGCAAGAAATCGCTGGTACATTGCTTGTCACACGGAGGTTCTCACCTCGAGCATATCCGCCGACCCCGGCCGTCCGGGCGGGCTCACGCTGAGGCCCCCAAGGTTTCCGTTTCTCTCACCAATCACAAAACGAAAGCGAGCCAAAACATGATCAAGCAACTGAGGGCAGCAGCAGCCATCGCTATACTGGCATGCGCGGGCGCGGCAACTGCTCGAGCACAAGAGGTCACCCAAGCGGAAAAAGAGCGGGCCATGCAGTATCTCGAAAGCACCAAGAAAGGCGTCCTCGAAGCTACCAAGGGGCTCTCGGATGCCCAGTGGAACTTCAAAGCCGGCCCGGATCGCTGGTCCATCGCGCAAGTGATGGAGCATATCGCCGCTGCGGAAGACTTCATCCGTCAGATGGACGCCGAAAAAGTGATGATGGCACCCGCAGTTCCCGGCCGTGACGTGAAAAAGACAGATGACGCTGTAATCGCCATGGTTCCGGACCGCTCGCAAAAAGTGCAGGCTCCAGAGCCGCTAGTCCCCACGAACCGTTTCGGCTCGCCGGACGGCTCCGTGAAGCACTTCGTCGAGAGCCGCGCCAAAACCGAAGACTTCCTGAAGACCACTCCCGGATTGCGCGATCACGCCGTCGACAGTCCGATGGGATCGAAGCTCGACGGATACGAGTTTGTGTTGCTCATAGCGGCACACAGCGAACGCCACACGAAACAGATTCTGGAAGTAAAAGCCGACCCCAGCTACCCGAAGAACTAGCGGCATAAGAGCGGCTTAACGGAAAAACGGAGAGGGCCCGGCACCGCACGAGAAACGGTTACTGACCCTCTCGATTCTTCCGACGGAGGAAGGAAAATGAACAAGAACTTTTTGAAGAGTTTTTGTGCGCTGGCATCGGCGTTGGCTGTTTTCGCGGTGGCCAGTCACAGCCAAGAGAAGAAAGACGGCGACTCGGCACACAAGATTGTGCGTTTCGGAGATCTAAAATGGACTCCGATCATCAAGGGCTGCGACCTCGCAACGGTTTCCGGTGATCCGAACGCCGATGCAGCGCCGTTTGTTCTGCGCCTTCGGTGCGCGGACGGAGCCAAGATTCCGGCGCACTGGCATCCCACGGATGAAAATGTGACGGTGTTGAAGGGAACTTTCCTCGTAGGAATGGGAGAAACATTCGACGAGAGCAAACTGCAACCCATGAACGTCGGCAACTTCGTGGCGATGCCCAAAGAGGTGCGCCATTTCGCACTGGCGAAGGGCGAAACGATCGTGCAGGTCCATGGCGCGGGACCCTTCAAAGTGAACTGGGTGAATCCATCCGAAGTACAAGCGCCAGATGCGCCGGCTGCAGCCGCTCCAAAACCGTAGTTCTGTTTCGAGGTCGCGACCGCGCCGAAAATTTAGTTTGGAAAAACCGATTGGCGGCGCGGAAACCTTCCGGCGTGGCGCGACTTAAACTTCTGTGTGTTAAACTCAAACCCGCAGCGGCGCGATGAGCGTAGCTGCCGGAGCGTGGAACTTCGGGCTCTGTGCAACGAGGTCCCGCGAACCCCGCCAGGCCCGGAAGGGAGCAACGGTATCGGGATCGCCTCGGGTGCCGCAGATCACCCGAAGTTCCTCGCACTGAAAAGCAGTTTGCAGTCGAGCGTTCGAGGTCGCAAGCCGAGCTCTAGGGAGTGTATTTGTGATGTTAGCTGGAGCCAACGCGCTTACGTTTTTTATGGCTTGCGCTGCGCTGGTGTTTTTTGTGTTTGGGCTTGAGAAACAGAGCGGGGAGTTCGAAATAGCCTGACGAGATATGAGCTATCAAGTTATAGCCCGGAAGTGGCGCCCGCAAACATTCAGCGACCTAGTCGGACAATCCCACGTCACGTCGACGCTGGCAAACGCGATCAAAAACGACCGCGTGGCGCATGCGTATATTTTTTCGGGCGCGCGGGGCGTAGGAAAAACTACGGCGGCGCGGATTCTTGCGAAAGCACTGAATTGTGCGAAGGGGCCGACCGCGCAGCCTTGCGGCGAGTGTGATTCGTGCAAGGAGATTGCCGCGGGCACTTCGCTCGACGTGATCGAGATCGATGCCGCTTCGAACCGGGGCATCGACCAGATTCGCGAACTGCGGGAGATGGTGCGGTATGCGCCGGCTGCTTCCCGGAGCAAGGTTGTGCTCCTCGATGAAGCGCACATGCTCACGAGCGAGGCTTCGAATGCGCTGCTGAAAACCCTGGAAGAGCCGCCGGACCGGGTGATTTTCGTGATGGCCACGACGCAGCCGGAAGATCTGGCGGACACCATACGTTCTCGCTCGCAGCATTTTCATTTTCGAGCCCTGACGTTCTCGGAAATCACAGGTCGGCTCGAAGAGATCGCAACAAAAGAGGATTTGAAAATCGAGCCGGGCGCACTGGCCGTGATTGCGCGAATGGCGGAAGGAAGTTTGCGCGATGCTCTTTCTCTGCTGGAGCAGGCGAGAGCCTATTGCGGCGAGGTCATTCCGGACAAAGAAGTGCGCGAACTGCTGGGCGTCGTGCCGGAAGACTCGCTCAACGAACTGGTCGCGGCGATTGCGGAAGGATCGGCGGACCGCGCTCTCGGACTGGTTCACACTTTTCAGAAGGAAGGCCGCAACCTTCAGCATTTTTGCCGTGAAGCGATCCGGCACATGCGCAACCTGTTGATCGCGCGAGTGTGCGGCGCGGATTCGGATTTGATGGCGGCCACAGCGGATCAGCGTCCGGCGCTTGCCAAAGCGGCGGCGCAATTCACCGAAGAGGACCTTACGCGATTCTTTCAGATTCTTTTAGAGACGGATGGTGATTTGCGGCACAAGCCAGATCCTCGCGTGCATCTGGAAATGGGCCTGCTCAGGCTGATCAACGCACAGCGGCTCGCGCCGATGGAAGAGTTGCTGGCGGAGCTTCGCAGCGGAACTTCGTCCGGCACTGCCGCCGGTGCAGCCAGATCAGGCGCTATGCGCAGCAGTCGAGTCCCGGCCGCCGCCGAGGCGGTGCCGCCCGCAACACCGGCGCGGAGTTTTTCGACCGTACCCGAAACCTCATTTGCTCCGCCATCACGCACTTCTACGCCGAGTTTTGCCGCTGCCGCAGCAGCGCCGGCGCGCGCGGAAACAAAGATTGCTCCCGCAACGGAGCCTCCCGCGACAGCCGCGCCCGAACCGGAACCAGAGATCGAGGCCACTGCCGAGACGCGAGCGGACGGAATCACACAGGAACAAGTTGCTGAAATCAAAACGGCGATTCAAGCGCAGCAGAAGTTTCTCGGCGAGATCGTGCAGCAAGGCAGCCGCTGGGAACTGGAAGGCGCGGAACTGAGAATCTATTTTTCGGCGGACAAGCGCGCCTTCGCGGAGATGATGGAAGGACGCGACTCGCTCGAGAAGGTCCGTACCTCTTCGAGCAAAGTGCTGGGCCGTCCGGTGCGCGTGTGTGCTAGAGTAGAAGCAGTTGCAGCCGCGGCGCCGCGCGAAACATCCGACACGCAGGAGTTGCGCGAACAGTTCGAACGAGATCCGATGGTGCGGTCGATGCTGCAACGCTTCGGAGGAAAAATCTCCGAGGTAAAATGGCGCCAAGAGGAATCCTGATGGAAGTGAACGCTATCCAGCAGATGCTCTCGAGGTTGCGGCAGGTTCAGGAAGATCTGCAGCAGCAAGTAAACGCTGTGGCCGTTGAAACTTCGGCCGGCGGCGGCATGGTCACGGTAAAGATGAACGGCCAGAAGCAAATCGTGGACCTGCGGATCGAGCCGGAAGTTTTTGCCAGCAAGGACCAGGAAATGTTGCAGGATCTGGTGCGCGCCGCAGTTAACGAAGCTTCACGGCGCGTCGATGAAGAACTCGCCAGCCAGATGAAGAATCTCGCCGGCGGCATTCCCGGAATTGCGGGAATGAAAATCCCCGGTTTGTTTTAAGTCTTAAGCCCGCCAAGCGATTTGAAGTCTAGGATCGCTGCGCTTCCCACGACTGCCTTCCACTCTACCGATCCACAATCTCTCATTTTACGAATTTGCCGTCGTGAACTTCGTATTCCAAATGAAACTGTTTCTGCGCTTTGCGATCTTCCCAATGCTCCTCGGCGATAAGGCCATTGACTCGGTCGACACGCTCGGAAGGGAGCGGGTGTGAGCGAAAATATCCGGCGAGACTTTCGATCGCGAGTTCGGACAATTCTTCTTCGGGACTTGCGGCGTGAATGACGAATTCATTCGAGAGCTCGGCTAGCCGGGTAAAAATGCTGACTGCTCCATACGGGGAGTAACCCGCTTCGACGGCCAGGCGCACGCCTTCGCGGTCGGCTTCGAATTCCTCGTCTTTGTGATAGCCGGCCTGCCACAATTCCAGCGGGATTTCGAGCAACTTTCCCACCACGTCCAGATTCAAGTTTTTGAGCTTGGCTTCAATCTGCACGCGCTCAATGCAGTGATAGTGATCGATGTGCTCGACTTCGTGCGCAAGAATGCTGGCCAGTTCGTCTTCCGTTTCCATCAGATCGAGCATCCCCTCTCCAATATAGACAGGACCGCCCGGCAACGAAAAGGCGTTGATCATGTTGTGATTGGGAATCACCTGAAAGTTGTAGTCAAGATGCCGGTGGGCGTGCGCAGAAACAGTGCCTCCCACCCGGCGGACATATTTTTCCAGCGCTTCTTCTTCAGGGGTCAGCTTCATCACTTGACCCGAGTAGTTGGCCGCTAACTGGCGGCCGATGGCGATCTCCTGGTCGTCAGAGAGCCGCGTGAAATGCATGGGGACGCGGGCGAGGTCGCGCTGAGCGTCGGCCGCGATATTGAGTATGGCGTTGGCAGAGACGGGCGGGGATTTGGCGCGACGCTGACTCCAATAGAGACCCGCAAGGGAGATTCCTAGAATCGCAAAGAAAATGACGAATACGACGGCGCGCTTCATAGGTATTGGCGAATCGTTTCTTTGTGCCTGGCGTAGAGAACGGAAACAATGCCCAGCGCGACACCGACAATGATAACGGTGCGCCAGCGATCGTCCACCTGGAGACTCCAGATATCCATGGCAAACACTTTGCCCACGCAGAGCAGTAGCATGCCAAGGCCAGTGAGGCGGAAGCTGCGTTCCTTGACGAGGAGAGCGAGGACGATGATGAAGACGCCCTCAATTCCCCAGGACACGGTAACCATGCCCTCGTGCATTTTGCGAGCGAGCATGGTGGTCAGCAATAGGAAAGGGGTGAAGAACTGCAATTGCTCGGGACGCGTCACAAGCGCCGACACGACTTTCCTCCAGCGGCTGGCGTTCGGCGGAGCCGCATAGCGCCCCCGCAGAGGAAACGCAAACGAGAGCGTGGCCAGCAAGATCGCCACGGCAGAGCCAACCACGAGAAAACGGCCGTTCCAAGTGCCACCGGTAAAATAGCCTGAGCCGAAAAGATTGTGGGCCATGCCGCGGGCCAATGTTCCCAGAGTGAGAAGAATCGCCTGGTGCAGGAAAATGGCGCGATCGAGCAACAACGCGGCGGCAAACAGAGCAAACGCGATGGCGGCGTAAGCGGTGACAACCCATTCGGGCTCGAACTGGAAATAGAAGAGGGCGGCAAGAGTGGCTGTTCCGAGATAGGCCACGAACGCGTCGAAGCGCAAGCGCCGGTCTCGCGCGGTGTTTTCTTCCTTGTCGGGAAGCTGCGCATAGACGAAGAAAAAAATCAGCACAAGCGGAGCGACGGTGATCATGCGGTCGTTCCAAAAAACGCCGGGATCACCCGCGGCGAGGTTGGCAAAGAAGATGCGGACGAAGGCGGCAGTGAAGGCGACGTAAGACTGGTACCGGAATTGCGCGATCTTGCGCAGCAGACCGTACTCGAAAAGGACCAAGCCAAAAGCGGCAATGCCAACGGCGATGCTGAGGGGCCTCAGCTCGTGCCATAGAAGCAGAGAGACGATCAAGGACGCCGACCAGGAATAGATGTGATGGAAGTCGCGGGCGCGCCACTTTTCGGGCATGCGGACCAAACGCGACATCGCATAGAAAACGACGGCTACCATGGAAAGCGAGAGGAGGCGAACGCTGAGGCCGTGCCAGGTATCCTCGACGTACATGTTGATGCTGACGCTGCGGATCATCGTAAGAGCGCCGAGAGCGTGAGCCTGCCAGCGCAGATCGTCAAGCTTGAAGCGGCGATCGACGGCCGCCAGCGCGAACGCGAAAAGCGCCCAGAAAGCGGCGAGCCAGCCAGGAGGGGAGGCTTCGTACCACATCAAAAGGGCGAGGAGCGATGTGGCCGCGGTGGTGTGCAGATACGCCGACGGGAGAGAGTACGGCGCGTCCGGAGCGGTCGCTTTGCGTGAAATCGCGTAAAGGCCTGCGGCGACAATCGAGACCGTGAGTATGCGCACGCTGAAATTTCCATAGTAGGTGGTCAGGTGATAGTTGTAGTCGAATGTGCGCGCTACGGCGGCGATGGCCAGGAGATGTTCCTGGAAACCGAGATGCGGAAGACTCCAGCGGTGGCCGACCAGCGCGAGAATGATTCCGGCGGCGAGGAAGAAGACGGCCATCCAGTCAGGCGGCGCTTCGCCGAAAATGAGAAGACCCACGAAAAGCACGGCGGACCAGGTGTAGGCATTGCGGACGACGTATGCGAATTCTTCTATAGCTTCGGCGGCGATTTTCGCGAGGATGTAGGCGCCGGCGATAACCAGACCGACCGTGAAGAGACGTAAAGAAACGTGGCGCCACAGTGGCTGGTGCAGATTGAGATTGAAAGTGTAGGTACGCAGGAAAGCGGCAAACGCGACGACGTTCGCCTGCCAAGCCAGCTGGCGGTAGCGAATCCAGCGAGTTGCGAGCGCGAGGGCCACAGCGAAGGCCATCCATCCGACGGCCATCCACGGAGCGCGCAGCGCTTCTTCGAGGATCCAAACCATTACACCCGCGGCAATCCAGGTGTAAGCGACGCGGGCGATCTCCAGATGGCGCGAATTTTCCACCCCGAGGCGTTTGGAAATCCAATAGCAGCCGGCCACAACGGGCAGCGCGCCGATTGCGTGCAATGGGATGGTGTGCCAGAGGTGGACGTTGTACGGATCTGCCGTCAGAGCGGTGAAGACGGCGAGGAGCGTGATTCCGTGCGCGTGAACGGCAAGAACGGGGTAGCGCAGCACACGCGCGTTTTCCGAAAGCGCTACGGCGAAGGCGATGAAGAGGAGCGGCTGCCAAAGCTCGGGCACTTCGAACCAGATGAGAGCTGCGAAGAGAGCAGTGCCCGCGAACGCCAAGAGGCTGCGGAAGGTGCGTTGCTCCTGGTCGTCGCCGAGGGCGGCGAGTTTGGCGGTGAGATAAAAGATGGCGCCAAGGATGGGAAGAGTGATCAGGCGCGTCGTGATGTGCGTATGCGCGGGGCTGTCGATATGCAGATTGAAGACGAACGCGCGATAAAGAGTGAGCGCACCGAGCAGAGCGTATTGGATCTGAAGATGGCGCGTCTCGAGGCGGCGTCCTAGAAACGCCAGGGCGAGCATGATGGCCGCGAAAGCAAGAGCAGTCCAATCATTTGCGAAAAGGGCCCAAGCCGCCGTTGCGCTAGCGAGCGCGCCGAAATACGAGTGAACGTCAAGCAACCTGCGATCGAGAGCGGCGCGGAAGGATTCTTTCCATCGCGCGCCGACGTACAAGGCGTTGAGATAAAGCGCAACGCCGCAAACCGCGAAGAGGATGCCGGACTCCGAGGCGAGGTCTTCTGTCTTGGCCCTCAACATCACCAGCGGACGTAAGTTGAAGGCCATGAGATCAATGCCGGCAAGCAATCCCGTGAACAAGCCGACGCGGAGGAAGACAACTTCCTTGAAAATAATTCCGGCGAATAGAAAAACTTCGGCGCCTACGAGCCAGAGGTAAGCGACGGGATTGCCGGAAAAGTGGGATGGAATGGACACGATCATAAGAGCCGCGCCCATTAGGCTGAGGATGATGAACGCGCGGCGGCGGCGCCTCGTAACGGGAAGCTGGGCGAAAATGAATTCCAGCGCGCCGATAGTGAGCAATGCGATGTAAGCAAGATCGGGCTGAACGGATTGAAACCTCAATACGCCAAGAAGGAGAAGGGTGCTGAGTAGCGCGGAAACGGTCGACACTTGCTCCTCGAAGTCAGTCTTGATGCCACGAAGGACGTAGGAAATGCGAAACGTCAACCAGTAGAAGAACAGCATGGCCAGGCTGGCGTGATATTCGGGAAACGCGCGGCCGTGGGCGCCGTTGGGACCGAGGAGGCGGTAGAGCCAATAGAGATGATTGAGGTAGCTGGAGAGAATGCCGAAAACTTCCAGTTCGAACCAGCCCATTTTCAAGACGATGGTGACTAGCCCGATCGCGAGAATCACACCCGCGAGTAATCCGTAGACCGTGCTTTCATTGGTCCCTGTCGCAGATAGCGGCTGAACATCGCTGAAGCTCAGGGCCACCGTGGTATAGCCGAGCAGAAACGAGAAGCCGGTGACGAATTGGGATTTGTAGCGTAGCGTGTGCGCGCCCATGGCCAGAGCAACGGCAAGCATGAGAATACTGTCCAGAACCAGCGAATCGAGGATGTGCATTGCAGCGATATGCTGAATGCCGTAGGCGGTGAAGAAGAGCAGCCCCCAGCCCCCGCCAATGCCGGCGCGGCCTAATAGCTGGTAGCGTTCGCGCTTTTCGATCAGCATGCCGCCCAGGAGGAGCAGCATCGCTGTGGCGAAGCAGATGAGCGCCTTGCCAGCTCCTCCCAGGTTGCGGAGCTGCTGGATAGCGAAGTAGGCGACGCCAAGCCCGATCATCGCGACGGCGAGCTTGGGGAACCAGTTGGTGCCGAGGGTTTCCTCCAGCGCAGAGACTTTTTTCATGCGCTGCTGAAGAGTTGGCTTTGCAGCGGGAACGCGCAGCGGTGAGGTGGGGGGCGGAGTTGCGACGCGCGCGGCCACGGCAGGAGGAATCGTAGCCGGCGCAGGCGGCGGCATCGCTGGCGGGTGCGGAACTGCCGGCGCCGGAACAAGTTTTGGAGGCACGAGCGGCGGAGCACTTGGCTTGGCCTCGGGAGGCACCTGCGTTGCGGGCGCTACGGGCCTAGGTTCAGCCGGTTTGGTTTCGGAGGGTGCGGCGGGTGCTGGCGACTTGTGTGGTGACGCTGTAACTGGCGGTGCAGCGGGAATGACCGGCGCCGTGACCATTACAGGCGGAACGGACGCAGCCGGTGTCGGTGCGAGCGGCTTTTGCTCCGCAGCAGGCTCGGGCCTTTTCTCTGTGACGGGAATCGGCAGCGTTGCCTGCGGCTTGCTAGACGGCGGCACTTCGACGCGCGGGGAGACCACGACCGGGAGAGGAATCTGGAGGTGTGGGAAGGATCGCGGAACGGGCACGGGCTGGCGTGCTTCGGGGCTGGACGCCCTGTCGGGGGCTGGCGTAGCAGGCGGAACTGTTGCAGTGAGCTTAGTTTGGAGTTCGCCGACGGCACGCTGGAGTCGCGAGAGCTGTTTCGCGTTTTCTTCAGCGAGTTCGTTCAGTTGTTTCCGAAGTCTGGCCTGCCGGACATAAAGGCCAATGACCAAAAAGGGCGTGGCCAGCAGTAGCAACCCGTAAAGACCCAGCAAGAGGTAGAGAAGAAGGGGCATGGGTGTTCCTCTGGTGTACCGCTCGGTTAGTTCTGATGGTAGAACGGGCCTGCGCAGGTATCTTGCATTATGTTCGGGCAGGCCTCCGAGGTAGTAACGATCGATCTGTTAAGCGGTTTATTTTTATAGAGTTAGACAGGTCTCCGGAAAGGTGCCGGTGGGAAGGAGGCGCGCATTGAGTAGCGGCGAAAAGCGCTGTATAAACTCTATTCAAGCTGTCCCGGCGGGCGAGTTTCTAGCGGTGGTTTGCGCAGAGACGCGCGGCTGTGCTACACATCATGCATGCCTGATTTTGCAGCTCCTGTCGAAAGACTTATCGATGAACTGAAACACCTCCCCGGGATTGGACAGAAAACCGCTCAGCGGCTAGCATTTTTTCTGCTGCGGTGTCCGCCGGAAGACGCGCTGGGGCTGGCCGACGCCATTCGCGACGCCAAAGAAAAGATCCGCGAGTGCTCGGTGTGCAGCAATATTACGGACGCTGACCCGTGTCACTTCTGCACTGGTGCGAATCGCGACAAGAAGATGATTTGCGTGGTGGAAGAAGCGCACAACATTATGGCCATTGAAAAGACCCGCACCTATAGCGGCATGTATCACGTGTTGGGTGGATCTCTTTCGCCGCTGTCCGGACGGGGCCCGGAGCAACTGCGGATTAAATCTCTCATTGAGAGGCTTAAGGGCGGGACCGTGGAGGAAATCATCATCGCCACGAATCCGACAGCAGAAGGCGAAGCTACGGCTGTTTATCTCTCGAAATTGCTGAAACCGCTCGGAGTGCGCGTGACGCGCATCGGCGTAGGAATTCCTGTTGGCGCGGATTTGGAATATGCCGATGAAATAACCATGCTCAAGGCGCTCGAGGGTCGTCGCGACCTCTAAACTCCCGCCCGTCCTGCCTTACTTTAAGGGTTCAAAGCTAAATCGAAAAAAGAGATGGGGTGGAAGTCGACTCCCTGCCTGGCGTCCTAGTACGTATGGAGGCCTCTAGCCAACGGACCATTTTGGGTATAGAGTTTGATTCCCGCGGAGTTGTCCCCCACCGCAAGGAGGTGCGCTATGCCAGGCTTGGCGCACTACATGGCGCAGTACGATCACGAGCACTCTTCCGGCTGGAATAAGCTTCTCCATGGCCTTGGAATCCCCATGATTTTTCTGGGGTTAATTCTTTTGGTGCTCATGAAGTGGATTTGGGGAGCGGGTTTCTTTGTCGGCGGCTGGATTTTTCTCTTGCTGGGACACAAGATCGAGGGAAACCATCCGGCGTTTTTTCAGGGTCCAGTTTATTTACTCGTAGGACCGATCTGGGTCGCCAAGGAAGCGTGGGAGTTGCTCACGGGAAAGCACCGCGCGCAGACCTCGGAAGGTAGCTCAGAAGGTACAACAACGAAGCAGTCTTAAGCGATCTAGTAGTTCGGCCCAAACTCTAGGAACGGCGACAGTGTCCATGGACGAGCAGAGTGGCAGTCTTGCCGACGAAACGACGGAAATGATGTCCGAAACGGTTGCCCACCAAAACGAGGAATTGCGGAAGCGTCGCAGCACGCGAATCATGCAGGCGGTGCCGCTGGCGGTGTCTGGTGTGGACGCGCTGGGACGCCCCTTCACGGAGCGCACGTCGACCCTGATTATCAACTGCCATGGTTGCAGGTTCCAATCGAAGCACTACGTTTTGAAGAACATGTGGGTGACTCTCGAAGTGGCGCACCCGGAAGCTGGGCAAGCTCCCAGTACGGTGCGTGGGCGCGTAGCTTGGATCCAACGGCCGCGCACGGTGCGGCAGCTTTTCCAGGTGGCGCTAGAATTGGAAACTCCCGGTAACACCTGGGGCATCGCATTCCCCCCGCCGGATTGGTTCTCGCCTTCGGAGTCCGTACGGGTTTCCGGTGCTTACCCAGGCAGTGCCGACGCCACTCCGGAAGCCTCCGACACAGCGGAAATTCACTTGCCGTTGACGGAACCGGAACCCGCGGCCATTCCCGCCCAGGATAATCTGCGCGTCTTCCCTGCTCCAGCAAGCGCCACCGACGCTTCGCTGCAACTGGCGCGGCACATGGCCCGCCTGATGGCCGACGCGAAACAGCAAATCCAAACCGCCGCGCGCGAGGCGGCCGCACAGGCCGTGGCCGCTGAGCGCCGCGTATCGATGGAGGAGTGGGAAAAGAAAATCTCCATTGCAGGGGAACAGCTGGCGCAACAAGTTTCAGGAGCCGTCGCAAAAATTCAGGAAGAATCCGATACTCGCTCGCTCGTTGCGCACGCCGCGGCTGCGGAAGCCTTACAAAGAGAGCTCCCACAGTGGATCGCGCCGCAACTCGAAGAGCTCACGCGCGAGCTCACCCAACAGATTTCCAACCGGGGCACCGCCGAGCGCACCGAGCAAACGAAACATCTCGCGAACGCCGTGGAATCGCTCGGCACGCTTTGTCGACAAGCGGAGGAATCAGCCGCTCGGCTCCGCGCTGAAGCCCAACAAGCAGAATCCCAAATCGCAAATCGCGCTTCCGAAGCGATGCGCGAAATGGACGATGTGGCGCGGCAGCGCGAAGTAGCCGCCAACGCGCACCGCGAAGCCATGAGCGCGGCGGCTAGCGAGATTCGTCAGCAGGCCGCGGCGTCACTTTCCGCTGCGCAGTTCTCCTGGCAGACCCATCTCGATAACGAAGTGAAGGCGGCGCACGAGCGCTGGCATTCGACACTGGAAAGCACGCTGGCCGCAGCGCAGGAAAAGGCCGCAGCCGGGCTCGACGAACATATCCGATCCCTCGTGTCCCGGCTGCAGGAAGAAACCGGCCGGCAAATTGCTGCGTCTCGTGAATCCATGAGTAGCGGCGCAGCCGAAACCGAAAAACGCATCGCGGAGTTACGCAACTCTTTCGAGGAGGAAGCCGCCCGGCGCACTTCAGCGGTTGATGATTTCATGACGAGAGCCTCGGCCGAGGGCGAGCAGCGCATCGCCGGGCTGCACAACTCTTTCGAAGAGCAAGCCGAACGGCAGACAGCGGCAGTTCATGAATCCCTGCGCAGAGCCGCAGCCGAGGGCGAGCAGCGCATCGCCGGATTGCGCAACTCTTTCGAAGAGCAGTCGCAGTGGCTGGAAGCCGCCCTGGGGCGGGCCGCCGAATCCAGCGAGCGCTTGGGACACTTTTCCACGCATGTCGCAACGGCGCAAAGCCAAGCTCTTCTGAGCTTTGCGTCACAGATAGACGATATGCGCAGCCTGCATCGCAATGAATTGCACCGCCAGTCGGAGACCCTCCTCGAAGAACTCAACGCGCGCATTCGCGCCACGTTTGAAGAGCGTTCCCAGCTCGCGATATCACGGTTTGATCAGCAGATTGACTCCATGGTCCAGCCGCACATCTCCAGAACGGAAGAAGCGATTCACCGTCTTGCCGGTGGCCGCTCTCTCCTCGACGCTGCACTGACTTTGCAGCAGGACCGCATTCGCAATTCGGCAAGTGAAGCGTTCGCGGAGTCTCTCGCGCGTTTCCGCGAAAATCTGGGCGGCGTGGAACAGATTCTCGAGGAGGCCGCGCAAGGGGTCGCGGCGCGCAATCTCACCGAAATCGAAACCAAAGCGTGCGACCTGAAGCACCAAACGGTCGACGACCTGATGAAGTCCGCCGAGTGGTATGAGAAAAAAGCACAGACCCAGATCCAGAGCTTCACCGAAAAGACCGTCGAGCAGGCAGAGAACCAATTCCGAGAAAAGGCCGGTGAAGTTTCCAGCGTCTTCGCCAGCCAACTCGACCACTCAAGCCGCAGCTTCATCGGTCATACGCAGACGCAGGTGGAAGAGGTCATGCGGGACGCCTTCGAAAACGCGCGCGCCCTGTTTGCCGAAGCCGCGGAAACTACAACGGCGGCCTTCACCGATGAAATCCAACGTCAGGCGCGCCAGGAGCTCGATGGTTTTGGCCAAGAGACGCAGCGCTCCGTGGGCGAAACGCGCACGCAACTCGACGCCGCCCGCGCGGAGTTGTCGTTGAAAGTCACCGCCGAGCAGGAGGCCTTTTTGCGACAGTTCCAGACCAGCATGAGCAGCGCCGTGGAACGGGGCGTTGCCGATGCAAACGAAAGAGTGAAAGCCGAAGCGTCGCCGTTGCTCGAGTCCTGGCAGTCGACCGTGGAAGCGCATCGAACGGAAATGTGCGGCATTTACGCCCAACTTAGCAATCAGGCTGCCGAGGTGCATCGCAGCCGGTTGGAAAATGCTTCGAATCAGTGGATGCTCGTCACTATAGCAAGCTTGGACTATCAATCGCGTGAAGCCGTCGCAGGCATCGCCGCCAAAGCCGAGGAAACACTCCGCGAGGCCTGCGCGCAAGTTTTTGCAGGTATTGGCGACACGCTGCGCGATCGGTTGCAGCAGATTGCAGCGAATTTGACGATTCCAGAGCCGTCCATGAGCCGCTCAGAGACCGCTGGCGGCAGCGAACGTTAGCTCCTTCACCGATCCTGGCTCTTCGAAAATATAAGCTAGCGCCCACCTTCTGAAGCGGCCCGCTGAGACTCCCGCGCGACCGGCGCATACCGCAAAATTTCAGTGAACTCCACGATTCGCCTCTAGCCCCGCACACCCGTATAATCAGAGAGCTAGACCGACTATGGCGAACCGAGCTTATCTGCGCGTGTGGACGCGCGACTTCTCCCAAACCACCTTGATTGCCCAGTTCGCGAGATTTCTCGCGACCGCGCCTCTGTCCGCTTCGGAAAACACCTTCAAGGAACTCGTCGTCCAGCCCATCGATGCCACCGAACTCTCACTGGCCGAGTGGGACCTGAAGGACCTGGGATATGGCGCGGCGGAAGTCGCGGCCCTGGCCGTCCAGCACCTTCATCCTGATAGCGCCTACATCGCCACTGCCAAATGGGATCTCTGGAGCTTTGACGTCGAGAGTCTTAAATGGATGCATAGGCCTGAGCCGCTGATGCTCACCTGCCACGGCCCCGAATATGACGGCGGAATCGCCGCTTCCGAAGGACATTTCACAGCGGATCTGGGATTCGAACACTTTTTCACCGGACACAGCGGGCTGCTTGCTCCCGGCGCGGCTTCGAATCCCTTTGAATCGTCCGACCATCCGCTGGAACACACATTCCGACAATGGATGTCGGTCCCCGGCAACTTGAAGGAATATCACGCAAAGACTCGGGCCAACATCCAACAATTATTCAGCTGGGTCGAGTCGATCGAGCAGGCTCTGCCGGTCGAGCGCAGCCAGCTGTGGTCGGAAGGCGAACAAAATTTTGAGGCGCGGCTGGACGCGATTCTGGTAAAGCATTAGATACAACTGTGACTCCGAAGGAAAGCCCTTCCGTTGCATGCTTCCACGAAGGGCTGGCAACAGTTAGAATCGTTAGATTCGAGGTCGGGCTAGCAGGCCGAGAGCGTTCCGCACGGAATGAAGCTGCTGAACACGCCGGAAAAGGATGGCACGCCGGGTGCGTATAGTGGGTATCGCACACACGGCGGCAAGTCACTGATGCACGAATCACAAACAATCTCGGATCGTTCGGCTGAAGCGCGCTGCTCTCCGGCGTCCATCGAGACCAAGAAACGGCTGGCCGATGTCTCCCGAAATCGGCGAAGTTTTCTGACCATGGCAGGAGGCTCTCTCGCTTTTGCCGCGTTGCTCCTGCCCGGCTGTGGCGAAGAGCCCGCACCAAAGCCCGCCGCAGAAACGCCGGCTAAACCGGCGGAGCCCGCCGTGCCCGAAGACGTGCAGGCCGCCGCGCAAAATCTGCTTGGAAAAGAGACGCAAGTCCTCATATTCGGAGATCTGGCAAAAACCGGCAAGCAACAGTTTCTCGCAGCGAACGTCGTCCCCAAGACGCCAAAAAATGACATACCCGGAACCATCGTGACGCGCGCTGTACTTGCCGAGGAAACAGACGGAAAATGGTCGGAGTTGCTGCGCTGCGATGAATACCTGAAGAATGCCAAAGGCTATCTTGCACTGACGCCTTTAGCGGCCGTGGCAGGCTGGAAAGTTCAGTACGATCAGGACCCCGTCAAGGGAATCCAATTGTACTTCACGCCGATTAAGGGTCCCGCCGATCCGCATGTTTTGCCCATTGGCATCGCTTGGAATCCTACGACAAAACGATACCAATCGTTGGACCTTAGCTATCAGCATTTCCTGATGGAGAAGCCAACTTTGGATACCGCCAGATCGGTGCTCCGATGAGCGCGGCGGCAGCCACGGTTGGCACGACCACGGCGGCGAAAAAACCGCCGAAATCATCCTCATGGAAAAATCTCGTCGGTTTGCTTCCGTATCTCTCGCGATATCGTGGCGCGACGGCGCTCGGCATGTTTGCGCTTGTCGTCGCGAGCGTGGCGCAAAACGTGATCCCGCTGGCCACCGGCGTGCTCACGGACATTCTCGCAGGGAGCGCCCGTCCGTTTGAAAGAAGCGCCCAAGGCCAGTTGCTGGCCAGCTCCTGGCTGAGCCGCATGATTCCATACTATTCGCCACACAGCCGTCGCACGTTGGGCATCTATTGCCTGCTACTGATTGCTCTTGTCACGCTTCGTGCGGTGCTTTCTTTCATGACGCGCTGGGTGCTCATCGGCGTTTCGCGCGACATTGAGTTTGACATCCGTAGCGATTTGCTGAACCGCTTGCTGCTCATGGAGCCGGAATTCTACGTGCGTAACCGCACCGGCGAGCTGATGTCCCGCGCCACCAACGACCTCAACGCCGTGCGCATGGTTTTGGGTCCCGGGATCATGTACAGCGGGCAAACCATCATCGGCATGGCGCTTGCGATCATGGTTATGTCCCAACTCTCCGGCTCACTTACGCTTTGGGTTCTTCTCCCGGTGCCCATCGTCGCCGTCGTCGTGCAACATTTCGGCAAGGTGATCCACGAGCTTTACGAAAAAATTCAAGCCTCCCTTGCGACTCTTTCCGCAAGAGTGCAGGAAAATCTTGCCGGAGTGCGCGTGGTGCGCGCCTACGCGCAGGAAGAAGCCGAAATTCGCGGCTTTGACGAGCCCAACCGCGAGTACGTCTCGCGCAACGTCAAACTCATTCGCACTTGGAGCATGTTCATGCCGTCGCTCCAGGCTCTCATCGGCATCACGTTTTTGATCGTCCTGTGTGTGGGCGGACACTTGGTTCTTCGCGGAAGGATTTCTTTGGGCGCTTTAATCGCCTTCTACAGCTATCTCGGCATTCTTGTCTGGCCCATGATTGCGCTCGGCTGGGTCACAAATATTTTCCAGCGCGGCGCGGCCTCCATGGGCAGGCTCAACTACATTCTCGCCGCGCAACCGCAGATCGATGATCGCGCCGCGTCGGCGTCCGCGGAACAAAAGGTCGTAGGCGAAATCGAATTTCGCAATCTCACGTTTGCTTACCCGACGACGATGGCCGGAGGCAGTGCCAACGCCGGCGGAAATGGCAGCGGCCCCGCCGCTGAGGGAGTCTTGCGCGACATCAACCTGCGAATTCCTGCGGGATCGACGCTCGCGATTGTGGGGCCCACGGGTAGCGGCAAGACCACTTTGGCCGCGCTCGTCGCACGCCTCTGGGAGGCGCCCGAGGGCGCGGTGCTCATCGACGGCCGCTCCATTCGCGAATGGCCGCTCGATACGTTGCGCCGCGCCATCGGCTACGTACCGCAAGACACTTATCTCTTCAGCGAAACCGTCGGCGAGAACATTGCCTTTGGTCTCCCCAAATTTGACCTCGAGCGTGTGCGCGAAGCCGCCGAGGTTGCCAGCGTCGACGGCGATATCCAGGAGTTTCCGGCGAAGTACGACACCATGGTCGGCGAGCGAGGCATCACGCTTTCCGGCGGGCAAAAACAGCGCACCGCTCTGGCGCGCGCGATTGTGAGAGATCCGCGCATCCTGATCCTTGACGATTCGCTTTCGAGCGTCGATACGCAGACCGAAGAGCGCATTCTCAGCCGCCTGCGCGGCATCATGCGCGACCGCACAACGATTCTGATCGCGCACCGCACTTCGACGGTTCGCGACGCGGATCAAATCGTCGTGCTGCGCGACGGCCGCATCAACGAGCGCGGCACGCACGACGAACTTCTCGCGCGCGGCGGTTATTACGCCGACCTGTATCAAAAACAGTTGCTGGAAGAAGAACTCGAACGGGCATGAGCAATATCCACGAAGAAGAGAAACTAGGAAAAGCTTACGACGCGCGGCTGATGCGGCGGCTGCTGCAGTATCTGCGCCCGTACAAGTGGCGGGTAGTTCTGGCGATGACGCTCGTCGCGGTCGTCACTCCTCTCGAGCTCGCGCCTCCCTGGCTTTTCTGGAGGGCCATCGACGGCTACTTCACTCCTGCGCTAAAACATCTCATTCCGGAGACCCAGGCCTGGCGCGGCATCGAGTGGATCAGCCTGGTGTTCCTCGTCGTGCTGGTCTCCAATTTCCTGGCGCAATACGCGCAGATTCGCATCATGCAGCGCGTGGGCCAGCAAACCATGTACGACATGCGCCGGGAAATCTTCGCGTATATCCAGCGCATGCCCATGAGCTATTTCGACCGCAACCCGGTCGGACGCCTGGTCACGCGCGTGACCACCGACGTGGACGCTCTGAACGATCTCTTCGCCGCCGGCGTCGTAACCATGATCAACGATTTCTTCCTTCTCGCCGTCATGGCCGCTTATCTTTTCTCCGTGGACAAGCGTCTTGCGCTCGACGCCTTCGCCGTGTTGCCTTTCATTTTCGTGGTCACCTATTTCTTCCGCAAGTTCGTTCGCGATGCCAACCGCCGCATCCGTACCGCGATCGCCCGCATCAACGCGTTCCTTCAGGAATATATTTCGGGCATGAGCGTGGTGCAGATATTCAACCGCGATCGCAAAGCTCGCATCGAATTCGCGACTCGCAATCGCGACAACATGCTCGCCTGGCGCGATGCCATCCTGGCGTTCGCGCTCTTCTATCCCGCGGTCGAGTTTCTCAGCGTCGCGACGATTACCTTGATCTACTGGTCCGGCGGCAACCGCGTGCTCTCCGGCGGCCTCAGTCTGGGCGTGCTCACGGCCTTCACCATGTATGCCACCCGCTTTTTCCGGCCCATTCAGGACCTAAGCGAAAAATTTAACATCCTGCAGTCGGCCATGGCCGCCTCCGAGCGCATCTTCAAGCTGCTCGACGAGCCCATCACCGTGGGTTCTTCCGCTCAAGCGGTGCGCCTCGATTGCCCCCGCGGCGAAATCGAATTCCGCAACGTGTGGTTCAGCTACCGCGATGTTCCAGAGCCTGCTGAGGAGGATTGGGTTCTTCGCGACGTCTCTTTCCGCGTCGAACCAGGCCAGACACTCGCCATCGTCGGCCACACCGGCGCCGGCAAGACCACGCTTATCTCCCTGCTGCTGCGTTTTTACGACGTGCAGCGGGGCCAGATTCTCCTCGACGGGATCGACATACGCACCATCAACATCCAGAATCTGCGCCAGCAATTTGGCATCGTCTTGCAAGACTCTTTTCTTTTTACCGGAACAATCGAATCCAACGTCCGCCTCGGATCACCTGGCATCGACCGCTCGACCGTAGAAAACGCCATTGACGAAATTGGCCTGGGCGAATTTGTCCGCGCACTGCCCGAAGGGGTCGACACCTCCGTTAACGAGCGCGGTTCCACGCTCTCCGTCGGCCAGCGCCAGCTCATTTGCTTCGCCCGCGCTCTTGCGCACAATCCTCGCTTCCTCATCCTTGACGAAGCAACTTCTAGCGTTGACACCAAGACCGAGCTGCAAATCCGCGAAGCTCTCGACCGCCTCCTTTCCGGACGCACCTCGCTGGTGATCGCTCATCGCCTGAGCACCATTCAATACGCCTCTCGCATCCTCGTTTTTCACAAAGGCCGCCTCCGCGAACAAGGCGCCCACCAGGAACTCCTCGCGCAGCGCGGCATTTACTACCGCCTCTATCAGCTCCAATACAAGGAACAAGAACTCGGCCTCCCAGAAGATACGCGCGACGCGACCGGCCGTCCGCGAGAGCAACCTAGCGGTGCGCTCCCCGCTCCTCAGCCCGCCTCGGATTGAGCAGCCGACCGACCGCGCATGCCTCCGATTCCGCTCTTGATCTCCGCAGGCGAAGCATCCGGAGATATGTATGCCGCCCGCCTGGCCATCGCGCTCGAAAAACGAATGGACCTGGCTCTCTTTGGCATGGGCGGCCCGCAGATGCGCGCCGCCGGCGTTCGCGTCATTACCGATTACTCCGAGGTTTCCGTCGTCGGCATTACCGAAATTCTTAGCCACCTTCCTTCGCTCATGCGCGCCATGCGGCGCCTAGTTCGAGAAGCGGAACGTCAGAAACCGCCCTTCGCGATCCTCACTGACTTTCCCGGATTTCATCTCCGCCTTGCGCGCAAGCTGCGCCCACACGGAGTCCGCAACATCTATTACATCTGCCCACAATTCTGGGCGTGGAGACCCTGGCGAGTGCGCGTGGTCCGCCGGCGTTTCGCGCAAGCGCTCTGCATTTTTCCATTCGAAGAAGCGTTCTTCGGCGGCGCGGGCGTTCCCACAAAATTCATCGGCCATCCGCTGGTCGGAGCCGTGGAGGCCACTGAAAACCGCGAGGAATTTTGCCGCCAGCAGGGTCTCGATCCCAGCCAGCCGATTGTTGCGATCTTGCCGGGAAGCAGGCACGCCGAATTGACTCAGCACATGCCCGTGATCCGGGACGCTTGCGTGCGCATCCACCACGAGCGCCCCGCCCAGTTTGTCATCGCCGCAGCCGCTCAAAGCAACGTGAGCGACCTCGAAACAGGCTGGGACGCCGCCCTCAAAATACGCGTAGTGGAAGGCCAGACCTACAATGCGCTGGCCGCCGCTGATGCCGCCATCGTCTCCAGCGGCACCGCCACAGTCGAAGCCGCGCTCCTCGACGCCCCCATGGTGGTCGTCTATCGCGTGACTGCGCTCACAGCACTGCTCGCCAAACCGCTCGTGCGCACGTCTTATTTCAGTATGGTCAACCTCATCGCCGAGCGCGGCGTCGTTCCCGAGCTGATTCAAAAGGACTTCACGCCGGCCAAAGTCGCCCAAGAGGTCCTCCGCCTCCTTAACGACCCCCGCGCCCGCGAGGATCTCCGCGCGGGCCTCGCCGAAGTCCGCAAGCGTCTTGGCCCTCCAGGAGCCGTCGACCGAGCCGCCGATGTAATTGCGGAGCTTCTCGCAACCGTCGCTGGCAACACTTAGGCGGGTCTCTGCTATCCTATATAGGCAGGATGGTGTCGGTCTGCACCCCGTCTAGAGGTGCCCGCTGAAAGATACCAATGGAACCAATGGAAAGGTAGTTTGATGCCCCTTCGCCCTAGAATCTGTCTCGAGTTTGGCGCGCTACTGGTCGCGGCGCTCATCAGCACCGCTTCTCCGCTCCGCGCCCAGGCGCCCCGCCCTGTCGGCTTTCTTGCCGACAGCTACGATATCTCCGCCACGCTTGACTCCACGCACCAATCCATTAGCGCCACCGCCAAAATCGACTTCCGAGCCACGGACGTTTCCGCCAACATCCGCGTCGAACTGCATCCAAATCTCATCGTCAGCGAGGTAAAAACCGCCGAAGGCAAATCGCTGGGTTTTGGCCGCGACTCGATGAATCCTCTCTACGTCCTCGTGACCCTGCCGACACCCGTCGCTACGGGCGGCCACGTCATCCTGACCTTCACCTACGCCGGCTTGCTCGCCAACGAAGAAAACAGCCCCGTCCCAGGCGTCCGCGCCGCGGTCATTGGCCACGAAAACGCGTATCTGCTCCTCCCCTCCAGATGGTTCCCGCTCACAAACTATCCCTCCAACCGGTACACCGCGACGTTCCGCCTAAACGTGCCAGACTCGTTTGCCGTAGCCGGCTCGGGCAAGAGTTCTTCTCCAACGCCCCTGGCAGGAAAAACCGGCGCCGATAGTGGACGACTGCTCTATACCTTTGAGTGCAAGACCCCCGGCCCGCACGGCACCTTCGTCGCAGGAAATCTTCAACTGAATCCCAAGCAGGCGGAAGGAGTCGACGTAGCGGTCTACGCTCCCCGCTCCGATTCCGGCAACGCGCAAGGCTTTGCCGACGACGTAGCGCGCTCCGTAACGGTTTTTTCCGACCTCTTTGGCGGCCTCGAAGACACGGGGTTTACAGTGATCCAATTGCCCGACGGCACAGTGCGCGACTTCGCCGCACCGGGCGTCCTGCTGCTCAGCCGGCACCTCTGGGAGCCGAAAACCGCCGAGCGCACCATCGCGCGCCTGGTTGCCGCTCAGTGGTTTGGTAATTCTGTACTACCCGCCACGTCAGCCGATGTTTGGGTCACCGACGGCCTGGCGCGCTACTGCGAAGAGCTCTACGCCGAGCAAAGCGCCGGCAGAGAAGCCGGCCTGCGCGCCGTCGACGAATTTGCAGTAGGCGCGCTCATGTATGACGACGCCGCGCCCATCGCCCAAGCGGTACGCCTGGCACCCTATTCCAGCGATTACCGTTCGGTCGTGCTAAACAAAGGCGCGATGGTTTTCCACATGCTTCGCGGACTAATGGGCGATGTGGCCTTCAAGACGCTCCTGCATGATTTTGCCACCAAGTACGCGGGAAAGACGGCCACCATCGACGACCTCGTTAACTTAGCCGATAAGGACGTTCAAGCGGCCGCCAAACCAGGCCAAATCGCGCCGAATCTCCGCGGCTTTTTCGTGCAATGGCTGAATTCCACGGGCGTCCCCGATTTCACGACCGAGTTCGTCGTCTACCGCACGCCCAAAGGCTTCCGCATCGTGGGCAAAATCAAGCAGCCCATCGACACCTTCAGCATGCCCGTAGAGCTGCGCATCGATACGGAAGGCAACCCCGAAACAAAATGGGTCGATGTTCTGGGAATGGAATCGCCATTCACAGTCGAGACCTTCGGCCGCCCCAAGCCGGGCGGCATCAAGGTTGACCCAAATAATCTCGTCCTTAAAGGAAGCGTGGCCCTCCGCGCCCGCGCAGCCATCGCACGCGGAGAAGAGCTAGCCGAACAAGGCCGCTACTACGACGCCATCGGCCAATATCAACGCGCCCTCTCCATCCAACCAGGCCGCCCCTTAGCCAACTTCCGTATGGGCGAGGCCTTCTTCTATCAGAAGAATTATCAAGCCGCCGCCAACGCCTTCCGCGAATCGCTTCAGGCCGTTCCCGAACCCTCCGAAAAATGGACGGAAGTCTGGGGCCACATCTACCTCGGCAAAGTTTTCGATCTACTGGGTCAGCGCGAGCGCGCCGTCAACGAATACAGCAAAGCCAAGCAAACCAACGACGATACCGGCGGCGCCCAACTCGAAGCCGAGCGCTGGCTCAAAAAAGCCTATTCCGAGGGCGGCGTTCTGATGGCAACACCCGCCACCGGCACGGCACCAACATCGGCCACACCAGCAGCGCCCCCCGCCGGCGACCGCCCAGTCCTGAAAAAGCCCAGCCAGTAAACGCGGCACGCTTACTGGCTGGCGGAAGGCGCTTGGTAGGCTTATTTTGCCGCTTGGATAAATACTCGTCAGATAGACCCGCGTCGAAGCTACGGAAAAATCCCTGCTCAGTGGTCTTGCCTTAGCCTCTTCCAGGCACGCGTGAACACGTCCGAGGCGCGGTCGTCGAAGAGCACGAAGTAGATTTTCTCGAGCGAGGTTTCGCTCTTCAGATGCTGGGCGGCCTCTTCTAGCATAATGGACGCACATTCCTCGATGGGGAATCCGGCGATTCCAGTCCCGACGGCTGGAAAGGCGATAGTCTTCAGGCCGCGTTCGGCGGCGATGCGCAAAGAGTGAGCGACTGAGTTGCGCAGATTGGCCGCTGTGGTTCGTCCGCCGAGCTGCATGCTGGCCGCGTGGATGACGTGGCGCGCTCGGAGTTTGCCGCCACCGGTGATGGCCGCGTAACCGACCGGGATGCTTCCGACGGCATCGCATTCGCGCTGAATCTCGTCTCCGCCCTTGCGCCGGATCGCTCCCGCCACGCCCGCGCCCAGCTGCAGGTCGTTGTTCGCGGCGTTGACGATGGCATCCGTATCCATGTCCGTCAGGTCGCCCTGCTGGATCACGATCGCTTCTGCGAGTGTTTTATTCACGTTCTCGTTTACGCTTTTTGAAAGCTGCCATCGGTTGCGAACTCTTTGCGATGCACGGCTCTCACTCGCCGCTGCGGGCTGTCATGGTCTGTTCGTCGGTCGCCAGGGAAACTTTCAGGCCCATGCGGCGGCCAACCTCGCGGCAAGCCGCGACGGTTTCCTCGGAAGTCTCGCGCCCTTTGACCAATTCCAGACGCCCGGTCGTCTTTCGGTCCGTGAAAAAGCGCATCCCAATGCATCGCTCGGGGCGAAACGTGACGGCAGCCAGATCCGTGATGCGAAGCGAAGTCGTCGTGCTAGCAAAAATCGCGCCGGGCTTGGCGAATTTGTCGAAAATCGTAAAAAGCTCGATCTTCATCTCCATTTCCTCAGAAACGGTTTCAATGATCAAGTCCGCCTCGCGCGAGGCGTCCTCGGCCGAGTTCGCTGTGTTGAGATTCCGTAGCGCGGCGTCGCGATCCGAGGTGCTAATTCCTCCGCGGGAAATATCCTCGCCGAGCGCCTGTCCAATCCACACAATTCCCTGCTCCAGCGCCGAAGGCGAGATGTTCTCGAGAATGGTCCGAAACCCGGCGAGGCACGATGTATAGGCGATTCTACGGCCCGGGTCTCCCGAGCCCACCACAGCGATAGTTTTCATTTCCATCATATCTTCCCGGAATTGGAGCATGGAATCGTCCGAGAGACCGGCAGCATGGTTATGGTGATGCAGCAGACCAGTGCTAGCTCAGCAACTTCCTGAAAGCCTCTTCGTCGTAGCCAAGAACAATTTGGTCGCCACGAATGACAACCGGCCGACGGATCAGATTGGGCACTTTCGCCATCAACTTGATGGCTTCCGGCCTCGTCGGCGGCTTCTCTTTCATATTTCTCGCTCTGTACAGTTCATTGCGTGGGTTTAGAAAATGTTCGTAGTCGCGAGAGGCGATTAGCTTGTCGAGTTCGGCTTCGCTCAAGCGTTCTTTGTCCAAGTCGCGAGTGTCAAGTTCGGCGCCATGCTCGAGCAAGAAACTTCTTGCTTTGCGGCAAGTCGTTCAAGTTGGTTTCTCAAGAAACCGCAATTTCACTTTCTTCATTTGCTCTCTCAATACCGCGGTACCTGCGGATCGACCTCCACCGACCAGCGTTCGATGCCGCCGGCCATGGATTTTGCACTCTCGACGCCTTGCTGCCGCAGCCACACCGCGGCATCTAGGCTGCGCATCCCGTGATGGCAATAGCAAATCACTTCGTCAGCTTCGAGCAACGTATTCAGGTTCGCCGGCAGCGTGCCGAGAGGGATCAACTTTGCGCCTGGAATCTTCGCAAGGTCATACTCCCACTGCTCACGCACATCGATCAGCAACAGTTTGTCGCCGCGCCCGACGCGTTCGTTTACTTCCTTCGCCGAGATCTGCATATCATCCATTTAGGGTCCTGCCAGCGAGGAGCACACTCCCCTGGAAACGCGAGCGCTACTTGCCCTGGAATTTCGGATGCCTTTTTTCGAAAAAGGCGCGGATCCCCTCGCTGCAATCTTCTGAATGGAAGCATTTCATTTGCAGCTCGACTTCGTGATCCAGGGCTTTCACCAGCGCATCCTTGTGGCTTCCAAATAGAATTTTCTTCACCGCGCGGATAGCGATCGGCGGGCCCGCGGCGATTTTCTGCGCCAAGAGCTTCGCTTCGGATTCCAATTGCGCAGCCGGCACAACCCGGCTGACGATCCCCAGCCGCAGGGCGGTCTGGGCGTCGATCATATCGCCGGTGTAAAACATTTCGGCCGCCACCGAAGGTCCAACCAGCTGCGGAAGAAAAAAGGTTCCTCCATAATCGGGGAACAGTCCTACGCGCGAGAAATTCTGGCCAAAGGTTGCGGTATCCGCGGCGATGCGGATGTCCGCCGCGAGCGCGATATTCATGCCCGCCCCCGCTGCCGCGCCGTTAACGGCTGCTATCACCGGTTGCGGCATCAGTCGCATTTTCAGAACGGCCTGCATCCCCGAGCGTAGAATCGGACCAAGCTCGGCGGTCTCATTGCGCTCGCGTCCCTTGCCGATGGCTCCCAGGTCACCCCCTGCGCAGAAGGCACGGCCCGCGCCGCACAGAACAACGACGTGGATGGAATCATCCTCTGCAATCCGCGCTAGGGCTTCGTTCAAGGCGGTCGAGAGCTCGCTGTTCAGGGCGTTCAGTTTGTCGGGCCGGTTCATCACCAGCACGGCAATGCTGTCATGTTTGCTTTCCAAAATGACCGGACCCGTCGGCGCCGCTTGAGCTGCGTTACTCATACTATTTCTCCGTATTAACTCCCGGCCCTTTGGTGTCGCGTTCTTTCTCCGTCCGCGCCACGACCTGCGCAAGTTTGCGAAAATGCCTTAGTTTCTCGCTCTTTCCCTGGGCGTTCTGGCCGCTGGTGGAAGGCAACACGTACACGCGCGCGCCATAAAGCTGTTCCTTCTGCAGACCAAACTTGCATTTGCGCTGCGAAAACTGCTCGTAAACAATTTTCCCGTTGAAGGCGACCACGTGCGGAGAGAATTCCTCCAGCTTCTGCGACAGCACGATACGGCCTTCCGCGAAATCTCCGCGCGTCAACTCCTCGGCGCCCTTGGTAGGCCGCTTGACCAGGTCGGTGAGTCCAATCCCAAATTCGATTACGCGCTTGTCGTCGTGATAGTCAAACGGTTCCGGCACGACGCCGCTTTCATAGAGGATTGGCCAGAACTGATTCGTGCGTCCCGCATAGTAGTGGCCCACGCGCACGGACGATTCGCTCGGATTGCAGCCGACAATGACCAGTTTCATGCCTTTTCGCAGATGGTCTGGGAGTGTTCGCATCTTCTTAGTGTTGCCTATTTTGCCTTCCAAACGTCAGGGATTCGCCTGCTGCGGTCCCAACGGTCAAGGTCTCTTGCCGATAACCGCAGCGTGCGAAAATCCAGGCCTGGTGTCAACGCCGGGCAAGGCACGCAATGCCATGAAAGTGAATAAGATAGAGGACTTCCCGGCGGCCGGGGAAGGAAAGATAGGGGAAAAAGAACCGGGTCTAGTTTGCCCATCGTGCGTTTGACGTTTGCTCTACCAAAACTTTAGACAGCCCGGCTCCGGCTGTCAAGCTCTCTCGAGCGCTCTAACCCGACGGGGAACACCACCCGGCAAAACATTCTGAATCCTGCCCTCACCCTAGCTCATCCAAACAGGGGAGTGCGTGAGTGTGCTTTCGTGCTTTGTGCTAACGTAAAGGCCGCGACCATGGGAGCCGGGTTGATCTTCAGCCCGCGAGATTTCTTGAGCACACCAAATCCACACCGGCTTCGCTCGAAAATCGCTCGCGAAGACGAGCATCAGCTAGTTGCGGCGGCCAAGTCCGGCGACACGGCGGCCTTCGAGGAATTGGTCAGCCGCTACGAGCGCAAGATTTTCCGCTTGACGATGAACATCACTCGCAACCGCGAAGATGCCGAAGATGCCATGCAAGACGCTTTCCTCAAATCCTATTCCCACTTGAAAACTTTTCAGGGCGATTCGCGATTTTATACCTGGCTGGTTCGCATTGCAGCGAATGAAGCATTGATGCGCCTGCGGAAGCGCCGGCCGAATCAGTTTTCTCTGGATGAGCCCATTGAAGGCGACGAGGACCTGATGCCTCGGGAGTTGCAGGACTGGGGGCCGGGGCCGGAACAGCGTTTTGCGCAAACCGAGATGCGGGAAATCTTGTCTGGTGTGATCGAGGAACTGGCACCAGACTATCGGATTGTTTTTGTCTTACGCGACATTGAAGAGCTCTCGACGGAGGAGACGGCCGCCTCGCTGGGGATCTCCATTGCAGCGGTGAAATCGAGGCTGCTTCGCGCTAGGCTCAAGCTCAGGGAGAAACTAAATCGCTACTTCCAGCAAGGCCGGGCAAATTGAACTGCGAAGACGTTATTCACGAACTTTCGGACTTCATCGACGGCGAACTCGATGCGGCATCCAGGCAGGAACTCGAGAGCCATCTTAATGAGTGCTCCGACTGCAAGCTGGTCGTCGATCAAACGAAGAAAACCATCGAAATTTTCTGTGACTCCGAACCCATCGAACTGCCAAGCGAAGTGCGCAACCGCCTTCACGAAACATTACGCCGCAGACTGAAGGAGGCGACGCCATAGTCGGCTCATCTAAGTCGGCACGCCACCAGCCCAGAGGGGCAATTCCCTTCCGAGACTTTTACCTTTCGCCAGCGCATAGACTCTCATGGCCACCGCCAAATCCCAGGATGCAATGCCATTGGATTTGAAAAGCGTGACTTCCGTGTCGCTCGTCCGCCCGGGCGTTTTTTTCGCGACGACGTCCGACAGTTTCTTTACACCAGTCCAGCAGACCTCGTCGCCGCGAAACGCGAGGATGAGATCGCCGGCTTCCTGGCGCGATTGCTCGATGGAATCCACGATGATGACATCGGCCGAGGCCACGGCTTCATCATCCAGCTCGCGCTTGTGCGCGTGATTCGCGCCGATGGCGTTCATGTGCACGCCAGGCGCAAGGTCCGCGCCGCTCACTACAGGATTGGCCGCGGTGGTGGCGGTGCATAGAATATCCGCGCCGCGCACGGCTTCTCTCGAGGAAGGTGCGCTTTGGACAGGAAACCCGAGCCGCTCGGTCATCTCCAGGGAGAGTTTCTCACGCTTGGCGACATCGCGGCCATAGACTTTGGCGGACTCTAGCCTTCGCACCCGAGCGATCGCTTCCAGCTGCGTACGGGCCTGGCCTCCCGTGCCGATAATGGCGGCCACGCGGCTATTCTGCCGCGAGAGATATTTGGTGGCCACGCCGGAAGCGGCACCCGTGCGCAACTGGCCCATGTAATCGGCCTCGATCAAAGCAGCCAGATCGCCCGTCCGCATTTCATAGAGGGGCACCAAAAATCTGATCTTTCCCTGAACATAGGTGTACTGCTTCATGGCTACATAGCCTGCCGAGAAATCCGCCGCGGCCATGTAGTGAAAAAATCCTCCACCAGGCAATTCAAAGCGACGGCGAGGGTGCACCACGACTTCTCCGTTGGCCTGCTTTCGCGAAATATCTTCGACGGCCTCGATAGCCATGGACATCGTGAGCACGGCTCGCACTTCGGATTCACTGATATGCAGCGCCATTCTTTTTCCCTTTCGCGGGGTTGCACAATTCCAATCGCAAAAGCGTTGTGTGCGTGCTCCTCACCACCAATTACTTTGCAGTTGGTTTGCGGGCACCGGCTCGCCCGGTTTTTTTTGCGCTTTCGGGGCCTGCGTGGATACGGCGGACAACCGTCTGCATCAGACGATAGACGCGCTCTTCCTTGTTGCCGTCCATTTCCTGGAAGCGAAATTCCGGATCGCCCTTGGGGCTCTTGCCGACGCGTATGGGCAATTGACCGCAAAGATCGTTTTCGATGAAGGCGGTCTCGTAGCGCTCTTTCTTCAAGTTCCAAGTGTAAACGCGAAGCGTCGTGAAATCGCAGGGCTGGCCTTCGGATCCGCGGGCCGCCGCAACGAGATATTGAGTTCTGTCGCCTGCGGGATCGCTGATGCGATTCAGTTCGAACCAGGCAATCGGACGGATGTTGGCAGAGGCCGCCCCATCACGCACGGCGTCGGGCAGATCGAGCTCGATAAAACGTGCGATCACCCACCCGGCGATGGGCAGCGTTTGGTCGCCAGGCGCTGTCGTTGTCGTTTCGGCAGCGCGCGCCGTAGAGTCGCCCGGCGGACGCGTGGCCAGTCCGCGAATTAGAAACCAATCTTCTTTTTTTGCGCCCTGCGGCTCGTTCGAGGATTCCTTTTCATCCGTGACCTGGGCCCAGTCCGCAACCGCTCGACCGACGATCTCGACGGGCACGCCGCGTCCGAATTGATAGAGACGCGCTTGCGAGCGCCCCGGCTCGACGCGAAGATTGGTGGCGACTTTGGTGCGGCCACGAGCTTCGATGGGCATTGGCAGGACCTGCTTGAGTAGTTTTGTGCTGCGCTGCCAGAGAGCCGTGTCCATCAAATAGCGCCCTTCTACCCAGCCTAGCTCGCCAGTGGCAGTGCGCACCTTGATGCTGTCATTGCGGCGGGCGACCACGTCGACGCGGTCCCCGTAATGAAGCGTGTCCAGCGGCTCGCGAACCTGCGCCACGCTGCTCCACAGGGTGGCAGTGCGCTCGCCGACGTAAGCCTCTCCCAGCGTTTCATGCTTTGGCCTGAAGAACCATGCAGCCACAGCGACGATTAGGAGCAGGGGGACGGCAATCAGGAGTTTGCGCTTCATGCGGGACTTCCGAGGGCCGGAAAAAAAGATGCAAGTGTGACGGCTTCCTGGGCACTCACGAGGCCCGGCACGTCATTCATCTCTCTGAACACGCGATCTCTGGGCATTGGGTTTGGGGTCCGCTTGTTCTTCTCTAAAGATTGTACCTGATTCCTGGCTGCGTCCGGGCTTGGCCGTGCTCGGTTTGTTTTTCTGCTAAAATGCCGCTGCGCGTGAGCTGTTTTTACAACTTCGATTTGAAGGATCTCGATGAAATCTCTCAATGCTTTGCAGCCGCTCGCTTTGCTGATGATGCGCGCGGCTTTTGGCATCATTTTCATGTCCCATGGTTACCCGATGCTGGCTCGCCGGACGAGTGCAACGCAGGCGCTCTTCGCGCAGCACGGCATACCTGGCTACTTCGTTTACATTTCGGGGGTGCTCGAGCTGTTTGGCGGAGGGTTGATGCTGGTGGGGCTGTTCACACGGGGAGCGGCGTTTTTGCTGGCTGTCGAAATGGTCTTGTTGATGTGGAAGGTCAGTACCCCGCATAGCTATCTGGCTGTGAATGAATACGCCTATCCCTTGGTGCTCGCTGTGGGATGCTTGGCGCTAGCGACTACGGGCGCGGGCCCTGTTTCGCTGGACTACCCTTTGTTTGAGAGTGGTGGGGGAAAGTCGCGCGCGCCGCGGAATTCAAAACCGAATAAATATTATAATGGATAGGCGACGCTGCTTGGGCGTTCGAGAAAGACGGTTTCTTCACAGCAGGGTCCGGAGACAGAAACACTCCCAAGCCGGGCTCAGCGCCTTTCACTCGGCAGAGGCTAGGTGGTGGTGACGGTGGCCGAAGTGGGCACGACTCCGCCGGGAGCGATGGGCAGTACGATCCAGAGGATCACGTAGGCCAGAAGGCCCGTGCCTCCGCAGATCAGGAGCAACAGCCAGAGTACGCGGATGATGGTTGGGTCCATGTCGAAATAGTCGGCTAGGCCGGCGCATACCCCCGCGATTTTCTTGTCGGTGCTGGAGCGCATGAGTCTTTTGTTAGCACCGGTAGCTGGAGATAGACCCGGCGCGCCCGATTCGGGCTGTTTGGCGCCGCAGTTGTAACAGAACTTGGAACCGACGGCGATGTCTTTGCTGCAGCTTGTACAGGTCATTGGCGTACCCTCCAAAAAGACGTGTTTCGGGCATTCCCTACAATAGAATACGCCCAAAAGGGTCGAAAAGTTTCCTCGACCTTGGGTAGAGAGCTGGGCGCTCAGTATTCGAGGAGTTGTTTCACGGTGGCCGTTATATGGCTGGTTTGCGGCAGGATCACGTCTTCCAGTTTGGGCTGGTAGGCGCAGAAGGTGTCCATGGCTGCGACGCGCTTGACGGGGGCGTCGAGCTCGTCGAAGAGCTCATCGGCTATTCGCGAGGCGATTTCGGCGCCGTAGCCCCAGCTCCGCATGTCTTCGTAGGCGACGATGACGCGGTGGGTTTTCCGGACCGTTTTGGCGATGGCTTCCCAGTCGTAGGGCGAAAGTGAGCGCAGGTCCACGATTTCGACGGAGATGCCTTCGCGGAGCAATTCCGCGGCAGCTACCTCTGCGCGATGGACCAGGGCCCCATAGGTGATGATGCTGACCTCGGTGCCTTCTGTGACCATGCGGGCTTTGCCGAACGGCACGGTGTAATCGGGGCCGGGGTATTCGGAACGATTGTAGGGCTGACGGTAGAGATGTTTGTGCTCGAGAAACATGACCGGATCGTCCGAGCGAATGGCGGTGCGAAGGAGTCCAGCAACATCAAGGGCCGTTGAGGGCATTACCACACGGAGGCCGGGGCAATGCGTGAACATCGATTCGCCGCTTTGGCTGTGATAGATGGCGCCGCCGGTCAGGTAGCCACCAATCGCCACGCGAATTACGACCGGGCACTTAAAGACCCCGTTCGAGCGCCAGCGCATGACGCACAACTCGTCGCGAATCTGCATCATGGCGGGCCAGATGTAGTCGAAGAACTGAATTTCCGCGACGGGCTTGAGGCCGCGGGTGGCCATGCCGATGCCGCGGCCGACTATGCCGGCTTCCGCCAATGGAGTGTTGAACACCCGATCGTGTCCATACTTGCGCTGGAGGCCGGAAGTGGCTTTGAAGACGCCGCCCTTCCCTTTCACTTGCGTCAAATTCTCTTCGCGGCTGGCGTCGGCCACGTCTTCGCCGAAAACAGTGATTCGGTCGTCGCGGGCCATTTCGTCGGAGAGTGTGGCGGCGATCATTTCGACCATGGTTTTCGGAGCGCCGTGCAGTTGCGGCTGCGCTTCGAAGGCCGCCGATGTCGGATCAACGTCAGGTGAATAGATGTTTACGTGAATTGAGTCAATTTGCGGTTCTTCGGCAGCCAGCGCTTCGTCAGCCGCGTTGCGGACTTCCTGGTCGACTTCAGATTCGAGGGCTTCGATCTCTTTTTGGTCCAGGATGCCTTCACGAACGAGGAAGAGCGAGAACTTTGAAATTGGATCGCGGTGGGCTTCGTCTTCGCGCTCTTCAGGGGTCTTATAAAGTTTTTCGTCGTCGGAAAGAGAATGGGAGTAGGGGCGCGTTACGTGCGCGTGAACGAGAGATGGCCCGCGACGCTCCCGGCAGTATTGAACGGCGGTTTTGCAGATTGCATAGCTTTCAAGAGGGTCGGTGCCATCGCATTCCGCGACGTGCAGACCTGGGAAACTGCGAATGAGTTTTGAGATGCTGCCGCCCGCGGTCTGGACTTCGACCGGAACGGAAATGGCGTAGCCGTTGTCTTCAATGAGGTAGATCAGCGGGAGTTTTTTGGCGCACGCGGCGTTTAAGGATTCCCAGAATTCGCCTTCGCTGGTGGCGCCGTCGCCGGCCGAGACGAATACTATTTCCCCGGGTTCGTGGCGCACGTGCTCGCCGAGGGGCGCTTTTTGGGCCTGCGCCAAAGCCTTCGGATGATTCTCGTAGTACAGCGTGGCTTCGGCGGCGCCGACCGCCTGCACAAATTGCGTGCCGGTGCAGGACGACTTGTTGACGATGTTCAAATTGGGGAGGCCCCAGTGCGATGGCATCTGGCGGCCGCCGGAGCTGGGATCGTCCTTGGCGCCGACCGCTTGCAGGAGCATATCGAGCGGCTTGACGCCAAGCATCAGGCAGAGGGCGCGGTCGCGATAGTAGGAATAGAGCCAATCTGTGCCCGGACGAAGAAGAAGCCCCATAACCGCGGTCACCGCCTCGTGGCCCGCAGCGGAGATTTGAAAGTAAATCTTGTTTTGGCGTTTTAGCTGGATCTCGCGGTCGTCCAACCTGCGGGAAAGATACATGGTGCGGTAAATGCGGATGAGGGTGTCGTGATCGAGGCCGTGCAACTTGGGAGCGTCAAGCTTGGTGAGTTTGACGCGCGTTTGTAACGCCATTCGTTCTGCCCTCGTTGTGAAACGGGGTTTTGTCTCTGCGGGGATGTATTATACCCGAAGTCTGGCCGGGGCCGGATAATTTGGCAAAGTTAACCCAGAGAATCGAACTGTTTCACGATTTCGTCGAACTGGTCTTCACCCTGGCGTACAACACGCGGTGAAGCTTCCTTGAACGGCTCCTCGGATGGAATGCGATCGAGCCAGCGCTGCTCGGTGAGTTTTTCGTGGCCGGAAAAATAGAGCCGGACGAGCAAATTTACTTTGCCATTGGCGAGCGGAGCTGGTTCGGGAGCTTCGGCTTCCTTGGACTTGTGTTTGGCCTTGGTCTTGGCCTTTGGTTTTTCGGCTTTCGGCGGCTCGGCGGCCTTGGGGACTTCGTCCGGCTTGGCGTCCACCTGGTCCTCGGCGCGTTCGAGCTTGTATTGCAGCTTCTTGTCCAGGCGGAAGGCCTGCTTCCAGCCCTCGAGTTTGTGGCGGGCCAGCTGGGCTTTCTCTTCGTCCGTGCCGAAATCAAAGAGTAGATACGTGTGGGCCATAAAATTAGTTTGCGATGCAGGCGCGGGCAAGTCAAGTTGGCCGGGGCGGCCTCGTTCCTGGGGAGTTAGCGGGGAGGGGGCACCGGCTTCTGGCGGTTAGCGCCGCCCCGTGTAACTGGCTACCCAAGGACTCGACGAAACGTCTATCTGGAGTATCATGGAGTGTGGTATCGAATTCCTGTGAGTAGCCTGAAACAAAAACGTCCTCGGACGGCTGCAGCATGCTTTTGCCTGCTGGCAGTTGCGCTGTTGCACGCTCCGCTAGCTGGGGCGGCGTTGTTGGCGTATGGCGTGGACTGTTGCGTGGGAGGTTTTTGCAACGTGCCGGAGCATCATCACCACAAGCAGCCGCCGGCTGCATCGCAACATTCTGCTCCAATGGATTGCGGGCACGACATGAGCGGGATGACCTCGTGCTCGATGTCTTGTTGCAAAGACCCGGCGCGACCGGCGCTGATACCGGGCGCTTTCCTGCTGCCTTCGCTGAGTTTTGCTCCTGCGGAGGGTGAAGTATTGCGTTCTGCCCGGCTGACCAAGCCTTTAGAAATCTCTCGATTCGTCAAACCGCTTTCTCCCCCTCCTCGCCTCGTCGTTGCGGTCCTCTAAAGGACTGCTCGCCCTCCACGCACGCCTACTTACCAGCGCCGCGGCTTCCGAGCCGCGCTAGGACTATTCCACGAGGAGAGAAAAAGTTTATGCGTAGAGTTTTCGAGGCATTCGCAGCATTACTGTTGTTGGGAACCGCGGCTTTTGCGACGGTGTTCGGCACCGTGCGCGGGATCGTCCACGATCCGCAGCACCGGCCCGTTCCAGGCAGTGCAGTTGTTCTAAAGGCGAAGTCGTCTGATTACACGGAAAAAACGCAAACCGACGCGAACGGGGAATTCCACTTTGACGCGGTGCCCCTTGGTGCGTACTCAGTGACCGTGACGGACCCCGCTTTTGCTTACCAAGAGCAGGGCGTGACGGTGCTTTCGGGAACCGCGCCGATTCTGCATTTCGAGCTGCATCTCGCGGCGCAAAACCAGTCCGTCACGGTGTCGGCGGAAGCGGCTCCGGGACAGACCGAGTCGGTAACGCCAACGACACTGGTGAACCGGGAGGAAATTCAAGAGACGCCGGGCGCGGCGCGGACCAATAGCCTGGCGATGATCACCGACTACCTGCCCGGTTCCTACTTCACCCACGATCAACTTCACGTCCGGGGCGGACATCAGGTGAGCTGGTTGATTGACGGCGTGCCGATTCCGAACACCAATATCGCCAGCAATTTGGGGCCACAAATCGATCCCAATGATATCGATACGCTCGAAATGCAGCGGGGGAGCTACTCCGCAGATTTTGGGGATCGTACTTATGGCGTGTTCGATGTTGCGCCTCGCACGGGGTTCGAACGGAACAACGAAGCCGAACTTGTAGTGAGTGCGGGAAATTTCTATCAGACGGACGACCAGTTGAATTTCGGAGGGCACACCAATCGGTTTGCCTACTACGCGAGCGTCAACGGCAACCGCACTAATCTCGGTTTGCAAACCCCGACTTCAGCGGTCCTTCACGATGCCGCGAACGGTTTCGGGGCATTTACTTCGTTGATGTACAACGTGGATTCCCAGGACCAGTTGCGGCTCGTCGCGCAAGTGCGACGCGATTTTTACCAGGTCCCCTTCGATCCTCGCGATCCCAACACACAGGGCCAGTTTCTGGGGGATGCTAACCGCGAGCGAGATTCCTTCATTGCATTGACTTGGGTACGCACCTTCAGCACGGGATTGGTCTTCACGGTTTCGCCGTTCTTGCACTTCAACAGTGCGAACTACGAAAGCAGCCAGCTGGACATGCCGAGTTCGGCGAACCAAAACCGTTCCTCGAAGTATGAAGGCGGGCAGACCACCCTCACGTGGGTGGAGAAGCGCAATAACTTGCGCGCTGGTCTTTACGCTTTTGCCCAGCAGGACAGTCAACTTTTCAGCTTGATCTTCAACTGTCCGACGCCTCCTACAGCCAGTTGTCCGGAAACTAGTGCGTCGAGTCTGACCCCCACGCAGGTGAACCCACAGGGCAGCCTGACGGCGTTGTACGCCGAAGATCAGTTCAAGGTGACCTCCTGGCTTACGCTGAACGGCGGTCTGCGGCAAACGCACTTTTCCGGGAACGTGGTGGAAAACGCGACCAGTCCTCGCGTCGGGGCGTCCATACGCATTCCGAAACTGAACTGGGTTTTCCGCGGCTTTTATGGCCACTTTTATCAAGCGCCACCACTCCTGGCGCTTTCCGGCCCACTTTTGCAGGCGGCAACCAACCAGAATCTTGGTTTCGTACCGCTTCATGGGGAGCGCGATGAAGAGCACCAATTCGGCGTGACCATTCCCTTCCGCGGGTGGACCATTGACGCCGACAACTTCCTCACTCGCGCGACAAACTTTTTCGATCACAACAATTTCAACGATTCTGACCTGTTCTTCCCAATCACTATCCAGGGCGCGCGGATCAACGGATGGGAGCTCACTGTGCGTTCTCCGCGTATCCGCAATCGCGCGCTAGTCTATCTGACCTATTCAAATCAACTCGCCCTCGGTTTTGGCGATATCAACGGCGGGCTGACGAATTTTTCCTTTGGCGACGGATTTAAATTTTTAGATCACGACCAGCGGAATACTCTGCATATCGGCGCGCAATACACTTTGCCGTGGAACTCCTACGCCTCGACCGACGTTTCCTACGCGTCGGGCTTCACGAACGGCAATTCGCCGCCGGACCCGAATAATCACCTGCAACCTCATACGACGTTTGATCTTTCGCTGGGTAAGAGCTTCGGCGAAAAGTTTACTGTCAACGTGCAGGGCATAAATGTCGCCAACCGCCGCGTTCTGCTGGACAACAGCTTTACATTTGGCGGGACGCACTACCTAAATCCACGCGAAATCTTTGTGCAACTGCGTTTCCGCTTCCATTATTGAGGGACTTCGGCGACCGCTCTAGGGCAGCCGAGAACCGCTGACCTCCTGCGGCTTCGCCACTCTTCCGAGCGACCGCCGCATGCGGCCATGGCCGGAGCTGTGCGACACACTGGGCGTCGGTCCAGGGCGGGCGGAGCCAGCCCCGCCCCCGCATGGTTCTATAAGGTAACGCACCACTGTCGATTTTGGGAGGTTGCTTCGAAAACCTGACAGAAGTAAACTTTTTGTGGAAAGTGGACTCGAAGGCGATGGAGTTCGCCTGAACCGGGCCGGCCTAACCAGCTGGCTCTGATGACTCCTGGCAGCCACGCGGCTCCAGGAGTTTTTTGTTGCGCGCCGCGTTTGCCGCCGGATTGGAGATCGTTTGCGTATTTTATTGATCGCACTTTTTGGAGCAGTTGGCACACTTGCGCGCTATGGGCTGCAGGGCGTCATCCAGACGCGCGCCGGAAGCGCGTTTCCGCACGGCACACTTGTCGTCAATCTCACCGGGTGTTTTTTTCTGGGCTTAATCGGGCAGTTTACGTTGAACCGCATGGTTATTTCGCCGGACTGGCGCGTGGCCATCGCTGTTGGCTTTTTCGGTGGTTACACCACATTTTCCAGCTTCGGCTGGGAGACGGCCAAAATGCTGGAAGACGGCGAGTGGCTGCGCGCTACGACGTACGTGGCGGCCAGCGTGATTGCTGGTTTGTTTTTGTCCGTTGCGGGCATTCGGCTGGCGAACCGGTTCTAGGAGTCGCGATGACACACGAAAAGTTTGAAGGCGAGCGCACCCTGATGCGCATTCACATAGGCGAATCGGACAAGTGGCACAGCAAGCCGCTGCATGAGGCCATCGTCGAACTGCTGCGCAGAGAAGGCTTTTCGGGCGCAACTGTGCTGCGAGGCGTGGGCGGCTACGGCGGATCGAGCGTCTACCATACGGACAAACTGCTTCGCATGTCACAGGATCTACCGATCATTGTCGAGGTGATTGAATCGACCGAGCGCATTGAGAGGATGCTACCGAAGCTGGACGAGATGGTGGAAGGCGGGTTGATTACGCTTGAAAAAGTCCGCGTAATTCTGTATCGAGCCGCCAAGAAATAATAGGCCATTGGAATCGCAAAAGAGCGCTTTTGGGGACGAGAAAGTTATGACCTAACCGCAGGAAAAGCACAAAAAGAGAGCCTTATATCCCCGGCCTAAAAACGCCGAGGCATTACGGCTAAGAAGGGTAAACTGCCTTCTCATGACAAGCAGTGCCGAAAAACAATCCTGGTTGAATCGCACGGTACTGGGTGTAGGTCTGACCAGTCTTTTCAGTGACTGGAGCCACGAAACTGCCACGGCTGTACTTCCCGCATTTCTTGCCGCAATCGGAGCGGGACCTGCGTGGCTCGGCGTGATTGAGGGCCTCGCCGACGGCCTTTCGAGTTTCGCGAAGCTGGGCGCCGGTCATTTCACGGATCGGCTGCGGAACCGCAAGCCGCTCGCCGTATTCGGCTATGCCCTTACGGCGTTCTCGACGGCTTCGTTCGCTTTCGCTACACACGCCTATCACGTGCTGATCGGCCGAACGGTGGCCTGGCTTGGCCGCGGTGTTCGTTCACCGGCCAAGAAGGCGCTGCTGGCCGCAGACGTTTCGCCGGATGCCTACGGCCGGGCTTTCGGGCTGGAACGATTGATGGACACGGTCGGCGCCATCGCCGGACCACTCACGGCGCTGTGGCTTCTGGAAAAGACCGGGCACAACTACCAAAAAGTTTTTCTCTGGACCCTGCTTCCGGGTCTGATTGCTGTGGCTTCCTTCTGGTTGCTGGTGCGGGAACGCCCTATAGCTGGAAAAGCGAAGCGTTCGTTCTTGATGGGCATCCGCGAATTGCCTGCCCCGTTCCGGCGTTTTCTCCTCGGAGTCGGCGTGTTTGGCGCCGGTGATTTCTCGCATTCGCTGCTCATTCTCTATGCCTCGCGCATGCTGGCTCCGCGATACGGGCTCGCGCGCGCCGCCAGCATCGCCGTCGTGCTGTACACACTGCACAACGTGTTTTCCGCGGGATCTGCGTACGCGAGCGGGTGGCTTAGCGACCACGTTCCCCAACGCAAGATGGTTCTCGCAGTCGGCTACTCGCTGGCTGGAATTACGGCGCTCTTGCTCGCAACAGGGACGCATTCGCTGTGGCTGCTCGGCGTGATTTTCGTTTTAGCGGGGCTCTATGTCGGTACCGAGGATGCTCTCGAAGATTCCGTCGCAGCCCAACTTGTGCCCAAAGAACAGCACGGCATGGCCTTCGGCACGCTGGCCGCGGTTAACGCCGTCGGTGATTTCCTTTCAAGCCTAATGGTCGGCTTTCTTTGGAGCGCCGTTTCCGTCCAAGCTGCTTTCGCCACTTCTACTGTACTGTTCTTCGCGGGGGCGCTTCTCATCCTTCAGCTTCGCCGCTGACGAATTGCTTCGCGCGAGGAGAAAAGGCGCGACTTATTCGTGAGGAGGCATTGGCTCAGGCCATTGCGTGACGCCGATTTTGCCGCCGGGTTCCAGTCCAATCGCCGGTGCGTAAAGTCCGAGCAGCTCTCGCCGCCACCACAATCCGTGTTCTCTTTTTTCCGCCATGGACGTGAACCAGTATTGCCAGAGGACCGCGCGCACTTGGCGAGGCGGTGCCTGGGGGAAAGGATTCGCGGCAAAAAGCGCGAGCACGTCAGGGTCGTTTGAAAGCAGCCTGCGCTGCGTGCGCAACACGAGCGGATTGTCGCGCCATTCGCCGAGCGAGGCGAACCACAGGTTCCAGTCCAGCCGCGGCTGATAGGGTGCGTAAATGCGGGGAGGCTTGTTGAGTTCCTGCGGTTTGTGGCGGAATGGATAGGCAATCCAAGTCTGGCCGTCGTTCGATCCCTGGAACTCGATTTCATAGCGGCCGCGCGTCATTACCGCGAACAGGCCATAGCGGTTGGCGATCCGAAAGGGATCAAGCAGAGCCACGGGCGAGGTCGGAAGCGGCGCGGACATGATCATCCAGAGCATTTGAGCGGTGGTGGCATAGAAAATCCATAAAAGCAAAACAGCGGTTATGGCAACCCGCAGCGGAGCGAGCCAGAAGCGATTTTTCTGCCACGCATCGCGCCAAGCATCTCTGCTCGCGGGAGCTTTGTCTATCGATGGACTCGATGGCGACGTCAGAACCGAGAGTTGGGCACTCGCAGGTGAATGCGCATGACCAGCAGAGGTAAGCGGTAGATCGAGAAGAGGCCTTTTCCATTGCCCTGGACAGAATCGCATCAGGAAACGGTCATCGAGCAACAGGAACGCAAGGACGAGAACGAGATAATTCAAAAAGGTGTAGTTGGCCGTCAGAATGATGCCGATCTGCCAAGGCGTCACGACAAAGAAAAGTGCGATTCGAAAACGGCGCGGCAGAAAGGCCAACCAAATCAAAACCAGTTCGAGCGCCAGCGTGAAGAATGCTGAGGCGCCGTGAAACCAGTGCGGAAAATGTTGCACGTACCAGCCGATCCAGGTTGGCAGCGGCCCGTTCTGATAATACTCATCCATCGCCGTGAAGTTCCGCCACTCCGGATCGCCGCCGGCCATCTTCGCGACGCCTGATTCGAAGTAGATGCGAAACCATTCCCAAAGCACCAGATATAGAGCAGCTCGCACTGGAGGCTGCATCTCTCCAAGTCTCGGCCGGAGCCCGCCCGGGGCGAGAAAGAGTGAGAGGAATCCCGCCTCGAGCAGCATTCCGTCGGACTGGTATCCCGAGAAATCCCGCGCCGCGCTGACAAACGAAAGAAAACACACGAAGCAGACCACGAGCATTCCGCGCGGCCATAGATTGAGGAGCAGGAGCACCGCCGCTGCCATGCCAACCCAGCACAGACCCGTTAGCATGTGTGCGCCGCTTGAAAACCACAAAACGCTTGGCGCATACCAATAGCGGGCGTGACCGACTTGCTCCGCTACACTCTTCAGATATTCGCCGGCGGGAAGAATTCCTTCGGGGCCGATGAGGCCGCGGATTTGAAATACGAGCGAAAAAAAAGCAGAAAAATAAATCGCGCCGAGCGCGCGCAGGAAAATCCAGCGTGACAGGAAGCGATCCGACGGACCGTTTCGAGAATCAAAGAGCCAGCGGATGACCGAGGAAGGAGTCCAGTCCATAGTCGCGGCACATTATACCGGGCAGCAGGGCCGAGAAATTGGCAGAGTGTTTGGCTCTTTGGGAGTTTGCAGCGGTTCCCTATGCACGCGGCAGGTGCCGTCCTGGCCAAGCTCACGGTTTCGCACGATAGCGATTCTGCGCCACCCAGGCATAGAAATATTGCGCGGCAAAATGAATCCCAGGGACGAGAGAAAGCCGGGTAATCATAGGGAGTTTCCATCCGCGAAGGCCCTCGCGCGTCTTGAGGGAACAACGCCCCATTTCTCTGTTGCAGCCGCTATCACCGCATGTTACGCTGGCGAAGAAAAGGCGAACGACAGGAGGAGTTCTTGATGTCCCATTCTCTGGCCGTACGGCCTAGGGCTCTTGGCTCGCTCGAGCCACAGGCCGGCTCGTCGCTCTCCGCCGTCCGCGAAGTGTTAGACGCTTTTCGCTCACGAGACGTCAACGGCGATGTGCTGACCGCGGTGCGCTACTTTCCTGCGCGCGAAGCGCAGTGGGCTGAATTCCCCGCCTGGATTCAGGCCGATCTCGCGGCTGCTTATGACGCGAAGGGCATTCGACAGCTATACACGCATCAAGCCATCGCCGCTGAAGTCGTGCACACGGGCAAGAACGTGGTGGTCGTCACCCCCACCGCTTCCGGGAAGACTCTTTGTTACAACCTGCCGATATTGAATTCAATTCTAGAGAATCCAGACACTCGCGCGCTGTACCTCTTCCCCACCAAGGCGCTGGCGCAAGATCAACTTGCGGAGCTTTACGACCTCAACCAGCGCCTCGACAACCGCTTCGGCGTTTTCACTTACGACGGCGACACGCCCGCAGACGCGCGCCGAGCGATCCGCGAAAAGGGCCATGTGGTGCTCACCAATCCGGACATGCTGCATACCGGCATTTTGCCGCATCATACGCGGTGGACTCGCTTGTTCGAAAATCTTCGCTACATCGTGATCGATGAACTTCACACTTACCGCGGAGTGTTCGGCAGCCATCTCTGCAATGTATTGCGACGTTTCGGACGAATTGCGAACTTTTACGGCAGTGATCCACAATTCATTTGTTGTTCGGCGACGATTGCAAATCCCGGTGAACTCGCCGCTCGGTTGCTCGAAAAGGAAGTGGAAGTGCTCGACGCCAACGGGGCTCCCGCGGGCGAAAAAACTTTTGTCTTTTATAACCCGCCCGTTGTGAATCGCGCGCTCGGCATTCGCCGCAGCTATATCAATGAAACGTCGCGCGTCGCGCAAGAGTTTTTGAAGCGCGACCTGCAAACCATGGTATTCGCCAATTCGCGTCTGCAGACCGAGATTCTCCTGACCTATCTCCAGCAAGCGAATCCACAGCCACCTGGCCGGCAGGAAACGATTCGCGGTTATCGCGGCGGCTATTTGCCGAACGAACGCCGCGAAATCGAGCGCGGCTTGCGCGAGGGCCGCATCCGCGGCGTCGTGACGACAAGTGCGCTCGAACTGGGGATCGACGTGGGTTCGCTCGACACCGTCGTGATGGCGGGCTACCCCGGTTCGATCGCCGGAACTTGGCAGCGCGCGGGGCGCGCCGGACGCCGCAGTGGCAGCTCCTGCGCCGTGATGGTCGCTTCTTCGTCGCCGCTCGATCAATTCATGGTCCGCCATCCGGACTACTTCTTCGGCAACACGCCGGAGCATGCCTTCATCCAACCGGACAATCTTGAAATCCTGCTCAATCATCTGAAATGTGCTGCGTTCGAACTGCCTATCGCACCTGGCGAACGATTTGGCGAAGTCGGCGTTCCGGACCTTTGCGCGCGCCTTGCCGAAGCCGGCTACCTGCACCTCGCCGGAGATCACTATCACTGGACGCACGAAGCCTATCCTGCCGACACCATAAGTCTTCGGTCGGTAACCAGCGACAATTTCATCATCATCGATGTCACCGGCGTACCGAGTGTCATTGGCGAAGTGGATTTTACGAGCGGGCTGGTTTTTCTTCACGAAAAAGCGATCTACATTCACGGCGGGCAGCAGTACCACGTCGAGCATCTCGATTTCAAGGAGCGCAAGGCCTACGTGAAACAAGTGGAGGTCGACTACTATACCGACGCAATCCGCTATACCCAGGTCCGCGTATTGGAGGCTACCGGGACGTCGGACGCGTCCGCGGCTTCCGCGAATTCACATTCGCACGGTGATGTCCTGGTCCGCTCGCAAGTGGTCGGCTTCAAAAAAATAAAGTTCTTCACCAACGAAAATATTGGCGACGGCAAGCTTGAGCTCCCCGAGAACGAAATGCACACAACGTCGTACTGGATCACGCTAGAGAGGCCGCTGCTCGAATCGCTGCCGTACAGCGTGAGCGATCGGCAGAGCGGGATGTTCGGGCTTTTGCATGCGCTTCGGTCGGTCGCGACGCTGTTGCTTATGTGCGATGGCCGCGATCTAGGAACTGCCATCGGCGAACGTTCGCCCGCTCCTGATTCCGGCAGGGCGACTGATGACTTCACGCCCGCAGGCCCCGGAGATGCTTCTGGTTCGAAGCTGAAAGAATTTTTCGAACCTAATCTTTATCTGCTCGACGCCTATCCCGGCGGCATTGGATTTTCCGAGCCGCTGTTCCGCGCTCACCATCTGCTAATTCGCAAAACGCGGGAGTTAATCGCAGCTTGCACGTGCGAGGACGGTTGCCCCTCCTGCGTCGGCCCCGCTGGCGACCTCGCTCCGCGGGCCAAAAAAGCCGCTCTCGGCATTCTCGACAGGTTGTGTGGCTAGATGCCTGCTGCAACCGACAAATTCTCTCGCCTCGCCGCGCTCAAGCCGGCGCGTTCTGGGCCATCGCGTCCAGCGCCCCTCCGCGCGCCCGATCAAGAGGATTCCATTGCCCATCTCCTTGGCGCAGGCGTGATGAAGAATCATTTTGGCGAACACCTGGCCATTCGCAATTGGTTTTCCACGCCTGAGTTTTCCGAGCCGTCCGCCGTGGCGCTCGAACTTCTCTCCCGCACACGTGACGTCGAGATGTCTCGCCGCACGCGGGCTGCCCTCGAAGATCCCGCCAAATGGCTCTTCCTGGACACGGAAACCACAGGTCTCGCCGGCGGCACGGGCACCTATCCGTTTCTCGTAGGCATCGCCAGCTGGGACGCCGGCGGCCTCGAAGTCGAACAATTCTTTATGCGTGACTTCGCCGAAGAGCACTCACTCCTTCACGAACTCGCCGCGCGTCTCGCCGACCGTCCCGTTCTCGTCACTTTCAACGGAAAATCCTTCGACTGGCCGCTGCTCGAAAATCGCTTCGCGATGACCCGCTCCATTTCCACGCCGCGATTGGCCGCGCATCTTGATCTGCTTCATCCCGCGCGGGCTCTTTGGAAGCTGCGCCTGGGCTCCGTCCGCCTCGTCGAGTTGGAGCGGCGCGTTCTCGATGCGCCGCGCCTCGGCTGGCACCGCGAAGATGACATCGCCTCTGCACTCATTCCGCAGTACTACTTCGACTATCTTCGCGGCGGACCCCGCGATCCCATCGTGGGCATCGTTCGCCACAACCAGATGGATCTGCGCGGCCTGGCCGCCCTTTTTGGCAAGATCAACACACTCATCGCGTCGCAGCACACTGACCGCGACGGAATCGACAGCCTGGATCTCTTCGGCCTGTCGCGTTTCTTCGAGCGGCGCGGCGATTCCGATCGCGCTCATGTCGCTTGTTCGCAGGCGCTCGAGCTCGGCCTTCCCGCCGAGTTCCTCCCTCGCGCACGACGCGAGCTTGCCCTACTCGCCAAACGCCGCGGCGATCACGCCCGAGCAGCGGCACTCTGGCTCGAACTCTCTAGCGACCCACAAGATGGGGTCCTGGCTTGTGAACAGCTCGCCATTCATTACGAGCGTCGCGCCAAAGATCCTGCGCGTGCAACGGAATTTGCGCGCCTGGGCTTGGCCAAACTTCAGCGCATGCGCATTCACAAACACGACCCATACGCCGTAGCCCGTGCGACGCGCCTCGTTGAAAAATTGCTAGTTCGCATCAACCGCCTGGAAGGCAAGACCAAAAACAAATCCGCGAATCGTGGAGCGACCAGCTGGTCTCTTTCGAATTCCTAAACCAATCAGCCCCGGCACTCAGCGAAGTTTCGAAGCAACGTTCATTCGAAACTACGTCAAGCGTGGGCGGCAATTCCTATCTCTTCGCGAACGCAACAGCGTTTACCGCCAATCCAGATGCGGTGTCGGCCGCCTTGGACGCGGCCGGCGCCGCCGGCCATCCAATCATTCCATTGATGCCGTCAAACACAGTCCGGCTCGTGCCTTCCACCGAAATACACTCCGTACCCACACACCGCAAGAACACGCCGCCGTCTAGGGTTTCGAAAGAAAAGAAATTCGACGAACGCGGCGCGTTCTCGTGTACACCATACTTTTTCTCGAGCGCCTCCGCGTATTGCCCAAAAAACCGCCCGGCGGCTTCTTCTTTGTCCAAGCGCAGGCGCGCCATCAGGATCAGCCGTTTGGTTTGTTTTTCTTCATAGAGCACGTAGCTATCTCCATTCCACGCTGCGGCAAGTGGTGTAGCTCTCTCCTCGCCCAAAAACTGCTTCAGTATTTCCTTCCAGCCAAATTCTCCCATCACGTTTTCATCAATTTTCGTCCACTCCGGGCCCAGGAGTTTTTCGAAAGAAGGTATGGTGACTTGCGCGGGGGCTTGCCCGGACTTGTAAAGCGCCGGATGCATAATCTGCTGTGTGGAAAGCGGCGGCTTTCCAAAAACCGCCGACAGGCCGTTCCACCCCCCCGGCTTTAAAATCGCTGTGGAAAAGGTCAACCCTCCAAAATAGGGGAAAATCATTGCATCCTTCAGAAAGGGCGGGGCCTCTTGCAGCTTGGGCGATTTGGACATATCGCCGGCAAACATCGAGGGATCAATCGGCAAATCTTCTACCGAATGTCCTGTTCCTTTCAGGAGGTAATCCATCATGGCCGCCATGGCGCTGCCCTCGAGCACCGCTTCGCGCGCTAGTTCCGCGTCGTCGTTCGGCCGCGCCGCTTTCTCCCACGCCTCGATCTGAAAATGCTGGTCTTGGAGAGCGTGGGTCAACTCGTGGGCCATAACCATGCGCTGATCCTCGAGGGGAATCCAATCGGCAATATAGAATTCCCGCGCTTTGGGATCGTAGAGCCCGGCGATCTGCTCGGTCAGCAAATCAATCATAAAATTATCCAGATCGAATCCCTTGGGGAGAAGCCCAAAGGCTTCGGCGCTTCGTGCCTCCGCGTAACGCTCCGCCGGTTTTTTTTCTTCATCCATTTCCCGGATGACATAGGCGCGTATTTCGTCCCGAGATCGCAGCGTCTTCTTCACCGGTGCAAGCAGCTTGAGTCCCGTGATCTCGCTCACTTGTTGCAGCACTTCATTGGCGGTGGCCGCAAACTCGGCGTTGTTCACTTTCGGCTGAGCTGCCGCGGCAGGCGCAGTCGCAGCCTGTTGCGCCCCGAGCGTGCCTCCATCGACAAACCACAAAACGATCAGCACGAGTACGCACAGGCGCTTTACAACTCTTTCACTCAATAGATGCATAGTCTTTCGAGAATAACAGATAACACTCGAGCACCGCTGCTTAGGGAGATCAAGTGCTGCGTGATAGGAAACGCGATCCATCCCCAATCCCAGCCGATTTATCGTCGGATGAGCGGCCGTCCGGAGGCAGCGCCGCGGCCGTCCCACTTCGCGCAAACCACTAAAAGGAATGAAGATGGCCGCAGAACGGTGCTCGGAAGTGATGTCGCGCAAGTTTTTTGCTAGTTCAAATTGAAAAACATTTCTGAAGAAATTCACAGCCTGGCGTTCCGAATTCTTAACAGAATGGTAATTCTGCTATACTGTCCGTTGTTAATCCCAGCCTTTTCCCGAGGAAACATGCTCCCCGGACTTCGTCTGCGGCAGGCCCGTGAACGTCTTGGCTTAACGTATCGCGATGTCGAGCGCGCGAGCTTTGAGCTGGCGGCGCGGCGGGGCCGGCCGGAGTTGATACTTCATATCAGCCGCCTGGCGGATATTGAAAATCGTGGAGTTATCCCGGGTCTGCATAAGCTTTATACGCTCGCGGTCGTCTATCACTTGAATCCGCTTGAAATCTTCCGCTGGTACGATGTTCCTATTGAAGACTGTTTCTCTGACGGTGGCGCCTTTCAAGCGCCGCACACGCATCTTGCGGCACCTCCCATATCGCTGAAAACTCCTTTGCGATTTGATCCGGCTTTCGATCCAAAGCGGACCGAGCTGCTCTCGCGCATGGTCGAGCAGTGGGGCAGTCTCGAGGGTGTGCTCACCAATGGCGATGCCCGACAGCGTTATGGATACATCGGCTCGTCGGACCGGCGCATGGTGCCCCTGCTGCGCCCGGGGAGTGTAGTGCTCGTGGATATCAGCGTTCGCCGCATCGAAGACGACAACTGGGCGAATGAATACGACCGCCCCATGTATTTCGTCGAGTTGCGGGAGGGCTATCGTTGTGGATGGTTTCAGCAAGACGGGACGCGCCTGCTTATGCAACCGCATCCGCTATCCCGCTGTGTGCCCGAGGCTTGGCGTTTTCCGGAAGAGGCTGAGGTGGTCGGCCGTGTGGTGGGCGTGGTTACCCGCCTGAACGAACCGTGGAGCATGCTTCCTGGAGAATCTCCAGCAGCGCGCGGAGATTCGAGCAGAAAAGCTCCTTGAGGTAGCCCGGAGCGCCTTCCGGCATCAACACCCGGTAGGCTTCCATCCGGCGCCAATGAGCGAGCGCCGCACACAACCCGCCTGGCATGCGCTCCAAACATTGCTTTAGGTCCGCTTCTTGCCGCTCGAGCGGAGTTTCCAGAACTCGCTCGAAAATCTGCTCGTGGCACAGTTGTAGAGCCTGTTGCATAGCCTCGTCCGGGTACAGGGTCGCGAGTCCCGCGTGCTCGTATCGTCCGCTCGAGAGATCGCGCAACGAGGCCAGATAGGTAAGCCTGCTGAATTCTCCAGGAATTCCCGCCAGGGTGGTCAACGTGAAATCTTGAATGATGCGCCGGTTTTGCTGGAGCTGCGTGATCATTTTCTTCCATCGCTCCGTTCCGAAGACGGAACGTTTTAGGGCACTACCAACGACTCTTTCGATTCCCCTTCATGGTTGCGGTCAGGAGGCATTTAACCATGAAGAGAAACATCTCAGTTCACCTGGCATTGCTTGCCTGGGTAGTCTCGATCCTACTCCCTGTTAATAGCTCGGTCAAACAATTATCCAGTAATCGCGCTGCAGTAGTCTCCGTTGCAGTTCTTAGCGGCTCGCCTCTTCCGACACCTCCGCCTCCACCAGGTTTCCGCGTCTTGGCAGCCAGCGGCTCGCCTCTTCCGACACCTCCACCTCCACCGGGTTTCAGCGTTTTGGCAGCCAGCGGCTCGCCTCTTCCCACTCCCCCACCCCCGCCGAGACAGCTGGCATAAAACTCGTGACTTGTTATGATTCGCAACTCGCCAGCAGGCTGTACGGCGAGTTGCGAAGCTGCCACTCTAAGAAATTTTTAGTTTTAGCTCCGCTGTCCACAAACGGTCACAAAAGCGCAGCAACGCGATCTTGATGCTTGGTTAGCCTCTTTGATCGCGCGCCGGGATTCGATAGCCCGTCCAAGGAATCTTTGCCGCCAAGGTTAGGCCGGCCGATGGGTCGTTCCAGTACCAACCGCTCGTCTCAACTTGTTTATTTACCGGGCAGTCAAGGCATGCTAGCATGCAACCGCGATGGGTTCTTTTCCTCCCTACGTCCGCGTGCTGTGGGCTTGCAGTGCCTTGCTACAACTGATCGCGCTGATTCTTCTCTTCGCGAAAGGTGGTTTCCGCAAGCTGCCTTTTTTCACCGTGTATGTAGCCCTCAATCTATGCCAGGTCGCTTTCCTCGTATGCGTGTACTCCATTTGGGGTAGTGATTCTCCAAGAGGCACGACCCTCGCCTGGTGCTCGGAATGCGTGACTCTTCTCGCGCAGGCCCTGGCCACCACCGAAATTCTCAAGGTCACTCTTAGACCTTACCAGGGCATTTGGGGCCTGGTATGGCGAGCATTGGCCTTCACTTCTACCTTCGTCGTGCTTATTGTTGCACTGACAACTCGTGGCGCTTGGGTTTCGGCGGGGTGGTTCGAACTTAATCGTGGCTATCACCTCACGTTCGCCGCGGCTGTCATTGCCTGCCTGCTCCTTTTCCGTTACTACTCCGTTCAAGTCCCCGCCGCCTATAAGATGATCCTCGGAGGCTTTTGTCTGTATTCCTGCACGGAGATTCTGATCCATACCGTCATGCAAAGCCTTGCCAAAAAAGCGTTTTATGCCTATGAGCCTATCTGGCAATCCGCGCCCACGGTCTCCTTTATCGTGGTGCTATTTATTTGGGTGGCCGCCCTTTGGAAGCCCTTGCCCATCGAGGCCCCGGAAGCCGCCCCGCCCTCGGATTCCATCTATCAGCGGCTTTCGCCAGAGATCAATGAGCGTTTGCGCGAGCTTAATGAAAAACTTCTGCGACTTTGGAGACTGGAGGCGCGTCCACAGTGAACTTCCCTCTTTTGCTGTTGTTTGGGTTTGCAGTTCTCCTGATGCTTCTCCTGGCCTGGGTCTTGCGAGATCCGCGCAAGCTCCCCCAGCCCGATGTTGATCTCGGCTACGCGGAAGACCTGGACCGGCGCCATGTGACCTATTTCCCGCAAGTGCGGCAGGCCATGGCTGCGGAAGATTCCGCTTTTCTCGCTTCGCGAGCCTCGCAGGCACTGACCCGCCGGGTGCAGAGAGAGCGCCGCAAGATCGCTTTGGTCTATCTTTCCTGCCTGCGCGGCGATTTCCTGAAGTTATGGCGGTTGGCGCGAGTCCTTGCCTCCATGGCGCCGCAGGTTGGCGCGGCGCAGGAATTAGAGCGGCTCCAGTTGGCTTTGGCCTTTTCGTGGCGCTATGAAATGATTCGCATGAAATTCCTTCTTGGATTTGCGCCTGTTCCCGAGCTTGGGTCCTTGAGCGAGGTTGTCAGCAGGCTGTCAATCCGCTTGGAAACTACCATGAAAGATATTGGGGAGCGTGCCGCGCTGGCAGCGAAGCTCACATCATCGCTGGATGGGCGCGGGCTGGACACTCCCTAACACCTCATCCACGGCGGCAAGTAGTTCTGCGGCTTTAAACGGCTTCTGGAGAATGTAGTTCCCGTTGCGGGGCATTTCCTCCGGAGGACGACCGAGTGGCGCGACTCCGCGCATCCAAATACAGCGCTTCGCCAAGCGCGGCCTGCGCGCCCTGATCCAGTCATGAAGTATGTTGCGTCCGGCGGTGCCGGAAAGGTCCAAATCTGCCAACACTAAGTCGAACTCTTGTTTCTCGAGTGCGGCCATCGCATCTGCGGCGGTCTTGGCGGTTTCGACCTCGTGCTCTCGCTCACGCAAAATGGCCCCAACCGCTTCTAGTACAGAATCATCCTGATCTATCAGCAAGATGCGGCCTTCTTTGAGCTGTTCCATGGTCTGGCTGGTCTCGGAACCCTTCACGGCCCTGACGGGCTGGCAGGGCACCTCAATGGTAAACGAGGCCCCTCGCGGAGCTACATTGCGCACACGGATCGATCCCCCGTGTTCCGAGATGATGCCGTAGCAGATGCTGAGACCCAGTCCAGTACCCTTGCCGACAGGCTTGGTCGTGTAGAAAGGGTCGAAAACCCTCGATGCGTCTTTTACGCCGGGGCCGCTGTCCGTAAATTCGATGAACAGCTTGTCTCCGTTCGCACCCGTTCTCACCCAGAGATCCCCTTCGTTGGAATGCTCCAGCATGGCGTCCACGGCGTTGTTGACCATGTTCAGGAAAACCTGCTGCAGCTGGTGAGGATCCGCCGATGTATAAGGCAGTTCTGGCGCAAGCTCCAGATGCACGCGAATGTGATTCATCCGCAAATCGTAGTCGCGCAGCGCCAGCGTCTCTTCCAATATCAGATTCAACTGCACCAGGACGCGCTCCGGCTTGTGCTGCCGGGCAAAGCTAAGCAAGTTCTGCACGATGCGGTGCGTCCGCTGCGCCTGTTTGTAGAGTTTTTCGGAGTATTCGATTCCTTGCGCCCCCATCTGTCCGCTCGAGATCAGCAACTGGCTGTAGCCAAGAATTGCTGTGAGTGGATTGTTGAGCTCGTGCGCCACACCGGAAATCAATTGCCCTACAGCCGCCATCTTCTCGCTGTGCAAGAGCTGCTCTTGCGTACGGCGCAAGTTCTCGTACGCCTGCCGTGCCTCCTCGTAAAGCGTGGTCCGTTCGATGGCGCTGGAGAGCTGGCTCCCGACCGCTATCAGCAGGTTGACATCCGCCGGCGAGAATTCCTTTGGCGTACGGCTCCCCACCGTCAGCCCGCCGATAACCCGGTCCTTCGACCAGAGCACCACGATATAGGCAGACAGAAGCTCTTCTTTCCTCTGCGCTTCGCGAAATACTGCGGGCAGCGGCAGTCCCTGGACCGAAAGAAATGTCGCGTGCACCGCCTTGATGTGCTGGAGCAGGTCTGGCTTCAGAGCGACCGGAGGAAAATTCCTGGCATACTCCGAGCGGTGTCCCACCGCCGCCACGCGCCGGATCCTTGTTCCCGCTTCGTCAAACAGGTACAGCGCGCATGCGTCCAGACTGAACAGCTCCGCCATCTGCCGCAGCGTTCGATGCAGCGAATCTCCCAAATCCATCGACTCCATCAGCGATTGCCCGATGGAGTTCAGTACCAGCAGCTCTCGGTTGCGCCGTCGGATTTCCTGCTCCGCTCTCTTCCGTTCGGTGATATCCAGAAGAAATCCCTGATAAGCCGTTACATTCCCCGCGGCGTCCTTCACGGAGATGGATGACTCCAGCACCGTCCGAATTTCGCCGTCCTTGCGCTTCATTTCGAATTCGAAGTCCGCCACTGTGCCGTGTTCCTGAAGCAGCTTTTTTAGCCGGTCGCGGTCCGCGGGATTTGCATACATCGCGCCGGGAATATCGACCGCCAGCATTTCTTCGCGGGTCTCAAAGCCCGTCATGCGCATCATCGCTTCGTTGAAATCCAGGAATCGCCCCTGCGGCGTCGAAATAAAAACGCCTTCCTGAACGCTGGCGACAAGCGTGCGATATTTTTCTTCCGCACGCTTTCTTTCCGTGATGTCCTTCAAGACATGCACTGTCCCGAGCAGATTTCCCGCCGGATCAGTGAACGTGGAATTCGACGCAAGAAAATAACCTTGCAGCCAGGGGTCCGTATCATCGCCTTCCCCCGCAACACCTTCACAATACGGACACATCTCGTAAGACAAATTCTTCCGCGCCAGCAGGTCGGTCACCCCGCGTCCAACAAGCGCTTGCGAATCCCTCCCCAGCAGATGCCCCAAGCGCAAGTTGCACCGAAGAATTCGCCCTTGCCGGTCGTGCACCAAAATCGGGTCTCCGATCGAATCGAACGTGTACGCCCACTGTTGCTGAACGGTCGCGACTTGTTCGAACAATCGCACGTTCTGCAGCGTCAACCCCAACAGGTTGCTGATGTTCAGGAGGTAGGAGATTTCGTCTGCTTGAAACTGTTCGTTTCGCGTGGAACCGATGGCGATGAGCCCGAGCGGGCCGTCTTTTCCCGGCAGCGCCATGGTGATGCTGTTCCCGATGCCGCCTTCCGCCATTCTTTGCCGCACTCCCGGATCGGGTTCATCTTCCAAGCGAAAGAACTCACAGTCCCTGTGTAATACCCGCTGAGTCCACGCCGCCTTCGCTGGCAATCTGCGATACTTTTCCAAATACTCCTGCTGAAATCCAACCGAAGCGTGTACCACAACCTCGGCCTTGTCTCCTTCGCCTTCGAGCAGCCGCACAAGCCCGTGCGTCGCTCCCAGGCTATCCACCAGATGAGCGAGCACGCGGTCCAGCACCTCCTGCACGGACAGCGTTTGCGTGCTGGCCGTCGTCAACAGCGTGAGCCGCCGCAGTTTCTCGTTGAGTTCTACGGTCCGTGACCGCGCACCCTCCAACACCACGACCACCATGGCAATCCCCAGGGCCACGCCCAGCAAATGGTCAAACGCCACTCGCAACAAAAAATATGGATGCTGGGGCCACAGCGGACGATCCAATCCGTGGATGCCGGTCAATAAAAACACACCCTCGAGCAATCGCACGCCGTGCGCGCGCCGCAACAGCGGCGACCTCCACAACACCATCCCCGCCCAAAGACATACGGCGCTCGCGAGCAGCGCCGTTCCCCAGGACACGCTGGCATAATCCGGCGCCATGCTGCGCTGGAAGTAATAAACTCCAAATAACACCACTCCCGCGAGCGGCAGCATCGGCCAGCCCCGCTTCCCCGCTCCGGTCGTAAATTGCACCACGGAAGCCGAGAACAGCAGCATCGCCGCAACTCTCCCCATCACCACGACCATCCACAATTCCGACAAATCACGGCTGAGCATCGCAACTTCCGACAGCGATGCCAGCGTAAACACCAGCCACCCGGCAACCCACAACCGGAAATATTTATTGACATGATCGCGCTGAAAAATGAGGAAAAGGACCAGCAGGACGATGAACGCCGTCGCTTCGAAGAAAGCGATGCCGAGCAGGCCCTGGTTCACCAACACGATCGACTGCCTCCCGCTCTGATCGGCCCTCGCCGCGAGATATAGACACCTGCTCTCTCGCTAAGCACGGCACGAAGCCCTCTATGAAGGTTCCTTCGACGCTAACATGCTATTTTCTTAATGGGCAAGCCCACCGCATTCCTTCTGTGCCGTCCCGTATAATGGCAATGGGGGCAAACACTCGTGGAGCTAGAACGCATTCTGGTCGTCGACGATGAAGAAGCCATTCGGGAAGTCGTTTCCACCATGCTCGAATCGAAAGGATATCGCTGCACCGCCGTGAGCAATGGCCGCGCTGCTCAGGAGCAAGTCAAAAAGTCCACGCCGGATCTGGTCTTGAGCGACATGATCATGCCCGAGATGGACGGCATCAAGTTGCTCGATTGGCTTCGCGAATATGACCCCGAAATCCCGGTCATCATGGTCACCGCCATCCACGACATTTCCACAGCTCTAGAAGCCATCCGTCGCGGCGCCTACGACTATATCCTCAAGCCCTTTGAAAAAGACCAGCTCTTCCTCGGCGTCGGCCGCGCTCTTCAGCACCGCCGCCTCGTCGCGGAAAACCGCAGCTACCAGCTTCAGCTCGAACAGCAGGTCGAAGAGCGCACCGGGCAACTGCGAGTCGCTTTCGCCCAACTGGAACAATCCTATGACGACACTCTAGAAGCCCTGGGCAGCGCCCTCGACTTGAAGGACGCCGAAACCGAGGGTCATTGCCAGCGCGTCACGGCCTTCACCATTTCCATCGCCAAAGCCATGCCCGTTCCAACTGACTATCTGGCCATTCTCGCTCGCGCCGCTTTCCTCCACGACATCGGCAAAATGGCCATCCCCGATGGTATTCTCCGCAAACCGGGTCCCCTCACCGACGACGAAAAGCAGATCATGCGCAAGCACTGCGAAATCGGCTACAACATGCTCATCCGCATCCCGTTTCTTCGGGACGCCGCCGAAATCGTCCTCGCTCACCAGGAATTCTTCGACGGCACCGGCTATCCGCGCGGCCTAAAAGGCGAACAAATCCCCCTCGGCGCCCGTATTTTCACCATCGCCGACTCTCTCGACGCCATGATCAGCGACCGCCCCTACCGGCGCGCGCTTCCCATGTCCCATGCCCGCGAAGAAATTCGCCGCTGCTCCGGCACGCAATTCGATCCCAAAGTCGTCGAAGTCTTCTGGACCATCCCAGAACAACACTGGATCGACCTGCGCGAACACCTCGGCTCCCCCTTCCGCCTGGCCCATCTGAAAAATCTATAGGCACTTCGGCTTAATCCGTCCAAGGGCGCACTTCGTGTCCCTTGATGTCATTGCCTCCAAGAAAACCACGTTCAGTCCCCTACCATACAAAAGGGAGGCCAACATCAGCCTCCCTCTTGGTACTTCTTGATATCCCTCGGAATCGATTCAGCTAAAATTCATACCGCAGCGCAATCTGACTAACGCGCGGCGAAGAAGCTGTCGAGTTGATGATCCCGAAACTGCTGGTGTTGCTAAGCGTCGCGGATCCTGGCCCGTTGAAACTCGGGTGGTTAAAGGTGTTGAAGGAATCCCACCGGAATTTCAAGTGTTGCTTCTCCGACCATGGCACCTGGAACGATTTCGTTATCCCCATATCTACGTCGAAGAATCCGGGTCCCCTGGCCGCGTTGCGATTGCCCACAGCGCCAGCGAATGGGAAGTTTATGTTGGAGAGCGTCGCAGTCGGATCGGCAAAGTACTGCAGATTCCCATTGACGTCGGTATGGATGCCGGTCTTCAGCGGACCGGTAACTACCGCGGGAGCATCCAGTGTGAAGTCCGTGGGGAACGCACCCGTGTTGATGGTGAACGGGTATCCCGTGCGGTAAGTCACGATTCCGCTCCAACTCCAGCCGCCGATGAAGGCGTCTAGCCACTTCGGTGCATCCTGCAACACCGATCGGCCTCGCCCGACTGGCAAATCGTAGATGTAGTCACCGGACACCATATGCCGCGCGTCAAAATCGGAACTTGCCCGGCACACCCGCAAATCTGTCAAGTCGCACACCAGGCCATCTCCGGTCCCGGTATAGGTTACGTAGTCGTTTGTGATCGCCGAGACATTGTCGATGGAATGCGAGTAGGTGTAATTAAACTTGAATTGGAAGCTCTGCGAGAAACGCTTGCGCACGTTCAACAAAAGCGCATTGTAATTCGAGCTGGCGAAATTGCCTATGTAGCCGTTCGCTCCCGTCTGTGCAGGCAGCCCGACATTGAAATCCAGGAGCCCGTTGAAAGCCAGCTGCTGAATCGTGTCCGAGAGATCGCCCTTGTTCACGAGCTGTCCGAAAAACTTGGTAACGATCTGCGAACAACTCAGGCCGACTATGGTCTCGCAGAAAGCCGTGCCCCCCATCTGGTTCTCAAACCATGGCGCGCTCTTGATCTGGCTGGTAGGAACGCCGTTCTGAACCTGTTTCTCCAACACTCCGAACTGCTCTTTTAGAAACGTGCCGGAGGTCGCGTCCTTGAAGTTCACAATCTGGGCTGCATCTCCAACAGCAAGCAAGCGTCGGCCTAGTCGGCTAACGGCATTGGCCTCGACGATGACACCGCCAGGCAGTTCGCGCTGAAAGCCAAAATTGAGCAGGATCGAATAAGGATTCTTGGTGTTCGAGTCGAATTGAAAAAATGCCGGGAATCCGCCGTTGGTTGTTCCCAGCGGAACTCCTCCAAACACGTTGGGGGTATTTGGCAAAGTAATCATCGGAGCGGTAGGGGCTGTGCAAGTTGACCCCGCCGGTGGCAGCGCCCCAATGGCCGTAAACCGGGGATCCGTCAGGAGCGAACTCTTTGCAGTTCCGGTCCCGCAAGGTGAATTGGCGTTTGAATCGAATAGGAATGTATTCTGGTCCAGACCAAAGCTGGCACCCCCCGCAATCCGGTCATACAGGATCGCTCCACCCAGCCGAATCGTGGTCCGCCCATCTCCCAAAACCGCATTCAATAAACCGTCTTTGAAAGAGGGGTTGTAAGCAAGAGCGAACCTTGGGCCAAGGTCTTTATAGTCCGGGTTATAGAAGCCCTGGCCCTTGTTTGCCGGACCTCCGAGGCTGTAGCTCACGAAAGGAATCGTGTTGGCCCCACTCTGCCCAGCCAATCCGGCTTGGACGCGATCCGCCAGGTAGGTGTTCTCGTTGATGCTCGGAACCGACTGAAACCCGTTAATCTCATACGGCACCGTATGATAGTCCCAACGGAGGCCGTAGGTTAGCGTCAAGTCCCGGCGCATCTTCCAGCTGTCCTGCACATATATTTCAAACTCGCTGTAGTTATAGTAGCGGGCTTTGTCGCTGCCGTTCGGCAAAACATTTTGGCTCTTGTCGTAGTTAAAGTTGGCGCTAATGTTGGCGTAACGCCCCAGAATCGTCGGAAACCAATTGTCGTAGTTCGTGGTCGCCGAAGTATCTGCACTAAGGTCGGTCGGCCGCACCGACGCGTCGAGGTTCTGCAGCTGGCCACCCAATCCGTAGTTCACAAAATCGTAGCTATTCGTTAGCCCGCTTATGACTCGCGTGAGCTTGAAATCCACTCCCACGTCAATGGTGTGGTTGCTTCTGGTTACGTTAAAGCTGTCGCGAATTTCTGGCACCGGCACGTTTCTGGACTGGGATGAATATCCTACGTAGGGGCTTGAAAGAGTCGGAGAGAATCCTGCCTCGACCGGGAAAGTCGGCTGGAAACCATTGTTGAACTCCAGGATGGGACGTACGAATCCTAGCGTCAAAACGTTCAGCATTCTGGGTGAAATGGTCCACGTCCAGCCTAGAACCCCCGTGTAGCTGTTGAATTTGTCCTTCTGGACCGGTACCACCGGGTCACCCGGGAACTGCTCGATCGAGGTATTGAAGAAATCGTCTTCCCCTCGCCTCGCGACGTTGGCCCGGAAGAATAGGTTGTGCTTTTCCGAAATGTTGTAATCGATGCGTGTAGTGTAGAGGTTCACGCTGTCGTGCGCCGGTGCCGTAAACCGGAAGCCCTCGGAATTGATGCCGTCTCCTCCGGTCGGATCGTTCGGCATTGGATAACGGCCCAGCATGTAAGTCATCAGCGCTCGATTGATGCCCACACCTTGTGGGTCAAGAGCCGCAATCTGGCTCGCGCTCAGGAAGCTTATGCACGTGGGGGCGGTGTTCAAACGAGCCGTGCCGTCGCATGGCTGTCCGGTGGCCGGGTTGGTCGTGCTGTTGACGTAGGCGAGTTCCCCGCTGCGAAATTGCGCGGTAGGAACGGAACGGTTATAGGAAGCAGACTCCGCCTGCCGTAGCCCTTCGTAATCAAAGAAGAAAAAGAGCTTGTCCTTCTTGAGGGGTCCGCCAATGCTCCCGCCAAACTGGTTACGCACCAAAGGAGCGCGGGGGATTCCATCCCGATTGTTAAACCAATCGTTCGCTTCGAGCAGCGTATTGCGGTTGTACTCACGGAGATTCCCGTGAAAAACGTTGCTGCCGCCCTTGGTCTCCAGGTTGATCATGCCGCCGCTGCTTCGCCCGTAATCCGCCGTTTCTCCTGCCGTGATCGTCCGTATTTCCCGCACTGAATCCACCGAGATCAGGGTGGTTGAGACGAATGCCTGCCCGGTCTCCTGGTCGTTCACGTCGATCCCATCCAAGGTAATGTTTCCCTGGTCGGATCGTGCCCCGGTGACCGAGCCCGCGTCATTCACCCCGGGCTGCAGCTGCATCAGCGCCGCGGGGTTGAGCCGCGCCTGGATGGGAAGATCGCTTACTTCGCGCGAGCTGATCACGTTACCGATGGTCGCCTCCGTTGTGTCCAGCGTCGATTCACCCCCTTCCTTCACTTCAACCGTCTGGGTAGTGCTGCCCAATTCAAGCGTGGCGTTGTGCGTCTCAGCGCTGCTCACCCCGAAACTCAGACTGCTCAGCACAACCGATCTAAAATCTTGTTTTGAAAAGCTTAATTGGTAGCCATCAGCCGGAGTCACTCGCAAAAACTGGTAGTAGCCGAGGTCGTTTGTAGTAGCGACAGCGTGCAAGCCTATCGCGGAGTTCTCGAGCGTTACGGTAGCCCCGGAAATCGACGCGCCGCTCTTATCGGAAACCACTCCATTCACGGAAGAGAATTGCTGTGCGCCTAGGGGAAAAATTGACCCTGGCACCAAGAACAACAGGCCGGCAACTACACCTCTCCACTTCATCATGAAACCTCCAAAAAATTGCACACTCAAACACAGCGAGATACGACGGGGGCGAAAGGCACGTTAAGAATTAATGATATGAGTGCATGCCACTTGCCAGAGACACCCCAGGGGAAAGACCTTCGTAAAGCGCTTCCTCGAAGTAAGCTATCAGCTCCCCGAGACAAATAAGAAAAGTTCGTTTGGATTTTCTTAGGCAGGGTTACATAGAGTGTATTGTCTAATAGGAGGGTCTGTCCTTCGGATAGGCTTATTGACTCCCGAATCACAGTGCGTGAGAATTATCGCAACGATGTCTATATAGAGTGGCCAGCGCGGGTGCGCTGCGGCCAGAACTGCATTGGTTGATTGACACCACAACGGTGGAAGCAAACATGAAATCAAATCATTCCATTGGGGTAGTGCGAAGCTTCGTCCTTGGGGCTTTCATTTTCTGTGGAGCACTTCCGCACTCGTCTTCAAATCTCTTCGGCCAAACCCCGCAAGCTCCTCTGGGAGGCAGACTCGGCCAAAATACCTTTGTAAGTCCGGATTTCGTCCTCAACTTGGACGTCCAAATCCACGGTCCAGACGGCGTGCCAGTTAAAGCCCTCACGGTCGTGACCCTCTACTCGCAGGCCGGGCTGCCCATCTCGACTGCGACGACTAAAGGCACCAAGGCACTCTTCACGCAATTGGCGCCTGGCTCGTACTACGTGGAAGTCGAAGCTCCGGGGTATTGGAAGGCCCGCGAGGATGCCCTTGTCCAAGGCACTATGGCAGACAGCGTTGTCTCGGTCGAGCTGGCTCCTGCGGTCGCCGGTAGATCTGCCCCTCCGGTCTACTCCCTTGCTCCTCTTCTTGCACCCGACGTTCAGAAGGAGTTGAGGAAAGGTGTCGCAGCCCTCCAGTCCGGAAACCTGGCCGTGGCCCAGAAATCGCTAAGATTCGTATCGGGGAAGGCCCCCAACCATCCTGTAGTTCTATACGCGCTCGGCATGCTCGCTGACAAGGAGGGCAATGCTTCCGAGGCGCAAGAGTTGTGGCAGCGGGCCATCGGCCTCCAACCAAACTATCTGCTCGCGGTCTACGCCCTCGCGCAATCCTATTTGCAACAAGAGAATTTCGCCAAAGCCTTCGAAATGGCGCAAAAGGCCCTGGATGTGGACCCCAACTCGTGGCAGGCCCATAGCCTGCTGGCCTCGGTCGCTTTCCGGCAGGAACACTACTCAGAGGCCGTTTCGCACGGCGAGCGAGCCTTGGAAATTGGCAAGGAAAAGGCCGGGAGCATTGCCATCGTTCTCTCACAAGCGCTCGCCGTCCAAGGCCGCCGCGATGAAGGTATTGTCGTGCTAAATCAGTATCTTGCGGCCAATCCGGACAGCGCTCACGCAGAAAGAGCGAGAACTATTCTCACCCGCCTCGAGAGCAAAGCCGACCGCTATGTGATCGAAGGAAGTGACGCCGAGAAGGTTCCTGTGGATTTGCCCCCGCCCGACATTTCTCCTCTGGTCGAACACTGGGTTCCCGTCGATGTTGACGATAGTGTGCCCCCCGTTGAACCCGGCGCTGCCTGCGACCTGAGTGACGTTCTGGCCAAAGCAGGTACCCAACTGGAGGTTCTGCCGCAGACCCTCGACCGCTTTTCTGCAACGGAAACCATTGAAAACCAAGCGGTTAATGAAAATGGCATCGCGTCAAAATCTCAGAATATCTCCTTTACTTATGTCGTTTCCATCCACGAAACTCGCCACGGATCTCTCAACGTTGAGGAGTATCGCAACGGAAAAGATGACGACTCTTCATTTCCTGATCGCTTTGCAACGCACGGGCTGCCCTCACAAGTTTTTGTCTTCCACCCCTATTACCAGGGCGACTTTGATATGAAGTGCGAAGGTCTGGCGCGTCACGGCACGGGCTTCGCCTGGCAAGTTCGCTTCGAGCAGAAGAAAAACGTTCCCAGCCGCATGCAAGTTCACTATTTGAACGGCCGGAGGTATCCCGTTCCCCTAAAAGGTCGCGCCTGGATTGACGCTAGCAATTATCAGGTTATCCGTCTGGAGACCGATCTCCGCGAGCAAGTTAAGCCCGCCGCGCTTTACGCGCAACACACCGATATTGAATATGGCCCGGTTCGCTTCCGTAAGGACAATCTGGAATTATGGCTGCCAATCCGGGCGGATTTCTATTTTCAAACCGGCGGACACCGCATCCACCGGCGCCACGATTTTCATGATTACATGCTATTTGCGATTGATGACCAACAAAATATTGGCAAGCCCAAAGAAACTCAGCAGCCGCACTAGCCTCGATTGATCCGGTCGAAACTCCGACCCGTTGGGGCCGCCCCTTTTCCAGGAATGATCAACCGGCAATCGACTAGATTTCGTTGGCTCCCCTGCCGCCTGCCCAACCCTGCTATTGGTTCACCTAAATCCGGACGCACGGCGGGATTCCCACACTCACCACTTCCGGCCTCGATGCACTTACTCGCTTATATTCCTTTCCCTGGTGACGGTCCTACTCTGGAACCAGTTAAACCTCGGCTGGTTTCTGCTACAAAAGGAAAGGGCCGACACATCCAACAGATCGGCCCTTCCAAAGTTGCGGCGCTAGGGGCACCGCGTCGAATTAGAAATTAAAACTTGCGCTCAACTGTGTGATGCGCGCCGCGATCCGCGTGGTCGTGACTTCACCAAACAGCGAACTGTTCACGTTTCCGCTTGGGTTGTTGAACTGTGCATGGTTGAAAGCGTTGAACAGGTCTACACGGAGCTGCAACTTGTAGCGTTCCGTGATCTGCGTGTCTTTGTAAAAGGAAATATCCGTGTCGTTGATCCCCGGCCCATGGAAAATATTCCTGCCGGCGTTGCCGACTGTACCCAGAGCTTCGACCTGGAAGCTTGCAGGAGTGAAGTAGAAGTTTCCTTTATGGTTCTTGCCAGCACCGTTAGCCAAGGTTTGAATGGTGCGGATGCTCTCGAGCTGCACCGGTGCCCCTATGCTAGGACGGTCCCAGCAGCCATAGAAGCTGATGTTGGGCGTGCACTGCAACGAATGGAACCCTGAATCAGTAAGATTGATGGGGAACCCACTCTGGAAGGACGATACTCCAGCCAGCGTCCAGCCTTTTGTGACTCTGCTGGGCAGGTGGTGGAAACCCCAATCGGGTATCTGATAGAGGTATTCCATGACCAGCCGTTGACGCCCATCGAACGCCGAGTTGCCGTACGTCGCGTTGAAATTGCCCGGAATGATGCCTCCCTGCGAGTTCTCGAAGCTCGAAGAGTTGTCCAAGGAGTGAGAAAATGTGTATGAGGCGCGTAGGCTTAGCCCATGCGATAGTGACCTCTCCAGCGTCGCCTGGAACGAGTTGTAGTGCGAGTAAAGGCATGTGCACTGCAGCCCAACCGAACCAAACACGTTTGGCGGAGCCTCGGCGAAGTTCCCGACCGGGAAGAACTCTTCGTTGGCCCTGTTTGCCGGGCAATTCGCGATGGCCAAGCAGGCCGCAGCATTGTAAGGAAGCGTTTCCACGGTGCCTTCGAGCCGCTTGCCATCAGCTCCAACGTAGCTAAAGGTTCCCAGCATACCGGGAGTAAATTGATATTGCACCGTCAATTGGCGGTTCATTACGTAAGGCGTATTGAAGCCGTGATCGACGATGTTCAGCGAGAACGGTTCAAAGAACGGGAAGTTAGGTGATGAACCCGGCGCCGGAGGCGCGAACGGATACTTGTTCGTGATGCTTGCGGCACCCGTAGTCGACGTGGTGATTGGCTTCGCCGCACCGTTGCCGTTATAACTCGTAATGGTGACCGCGCCGGGGTTTATGGTGCTGAATGGTGTAGCAAACCCCGGGTTGCCTCCCACGTCGCCAATACCGAAATCGATAAGCGCGAACGGAGGAGCCAGCAGGTTTTGCAATGTCAGTTCTTCTTCGGAATTATCGTAGTACATTCCGAAGCCGGCTCTCACTGTCAGTTTAGACATCGGATGCCATGCAAGGCCGATCCTCGGAGCGAAGTTAGCGAGGTGCGTGTAGTATCCCGCAGAGTTCACGCCCGCATCGCCGGGGAACAGCAGGCCCTGCGGGGCAGTCGCAAACACTGTGGATTGTTGTCCTAAGTGGAACGAGTTAATCGCCACTCCCTTGTTTGCGTGGTCCGTCAACGGCGTGTCGATCTGCCAGCCGATTCCGTACGTTAAAGTCAGATTGGACCGGATCTTCCATTGATCCTGAATAAACGAGTAAAACTCCCAAGAACGTGCGTCGATGAAATTGCCGCTCGATTGCGCGTAGCTGTCTGGGATTCCTAACAGAAAATCCGCTCCTGAATCGCCGGTTGAGAACGCACCTCCGCCGTTGAATCCGTACGAGCCGTTATTCAGGAAGTTGAACGGGTTCGCGACGTGAATTCGGCGAAAATCGATCCCCCACTTAAAGGAGTGCTTTCCCGTAATGTAGGAGACGTTGTCGATCAGTTCACCGGTATCGTCGATGCGCGGCTGCGGGCCGTTCGTCGAGAAGCCCAGGGTAAATAGGTTGTTGACGGCGATGTTTGGAACTCCCGCTCCGGCTGCATTTTGAGGTGTGATCCCGGTGAATCCGACGCTCGAAGGCAATACCGGAGTGACTGGTTGCACAGCATTAAAGTTAAAACGGTTATACCCGAAGCGGATTTCGTTCACCCATTGCTGGCTGAAAACGTGCGTCTCATTGACCGTATATTGATAAATCTTCGAAGTGTCGACTTCTGGAGATCCCGGCAGCGTGGCCCCGGTGAATGGCAGAGTGAGCGTCTGCGCACTCTTTGTCCAGAAGAGGTAAAAACCCATGGTATCTTTGGAGCTCAGGTTGTAATCAAGCCTCCCAAGATACTGGTCCGGCGATGAAATCGTGTTGTTCGAGAACTGGAAAAAATTGTTCGGAGCATTCGCAGCAGGGACGAGTTTGTTCATTAACCCGACGGAGACACTGCTGAGGTCCTGACTCGGGATTACTCCAGTGCTGAAAAGGCCGTTTGTAAGTAAGGCTCCATTATTGTTGTACGCCTGACCATAGTAAGTTCCCGCAGGGCACATGACCCCTCCGGAAACCGGGCAAGGCGAGCTGGCATCCCCGAACAGCGCTATCGGCGACACATTGGGGTTGGTGGGTGCGGCACCCGCCGTTGCCGGCGGTGCTCCGTTAAAATTATTGTCGCTGAAATCCCCGCCGCGTTGTGCCGTGCTGTAAACCGGTGTGTTCGCGGCTAGCCCCGCAAACGCCCGCGTGCCCTGATAGGCAAAGAAAAAGAACAGTTTATTTTTCAGAATGGGCCCGCCTACGCTGCCCCCGAACTGATTCTGGTGGAACGGCGGCACGGTGGTGCTGAAGAAATTCTTCGCGTTCATGAAAGTGTCGCGGTAGAACTCGAATGCGCTGCCATGCCACTCGTTTGTTCCCGACTTCGTCGTCACCATCAACGTCGCGCCGGAGTTGCGCCCGTATTCCGGATTCAGTGTGGCGTCCACTACCTTCACTTCCGCGATCGCGTCCGGGTTAATAGCGTTTGCGATCGGCGTATTCAGCGGCGCGTCATTCGAATCCGTGCCGTTCACCAGATAATTGTTTGACTGCGTTCGGCTTCCGTTTGTCGCGAAGTTGCTTCCGAAGCGGTCCGAAGATGCCATCACTCCAGGCAAAGTCGTCTGCAGGTTAATCCAAGCGCGGTTTAACAACGGAAAATCCTTGAGGTCCGCTCCTGCCAGATCGCCTCCCAACTGCATCGTCGTCGTGTCAGCTTGCAGTTTTTCTGCAACCACTTCGACGGTCGCGGACATCTCGCCAACTTCGAGCGTCCCTGTAAACGCATACGTCGCGGTAGCTTCCACTTTTATTCCGGTCTGCTTGAATGTCCGGAATCCGGTCTTCGTTACCGTCACGGTGTAGTTCCCAGGAGCCAAGTCCGGTGCGTCGAACGATCCCGTGTCGCTCGTGGTCAAGGTTCTCTCATAGTTGGTATCGGAATTGACAATCTTAACGGCCGCGCCAGAAACCGCTGCGCCCTGGGCGTCAATCACCGTCCCTCGAATCCGGCCGTTCGCATCCGCATACATGCTCGGTGCGAGCGAAGTGCTCAGCACCAAGATCACAGCAATCGACAGAAGCAGAGACAAACCAGGACCCGCCGACAGCAAACGTTTCATATCCATCCCCCCATCATCGTCATCTCAGTTTTGAATGTGAAATCCCGAAGTCCACCACGCCAATCAATAGGCAAGGCACTGTCCAATCTCTGCGGTGTATGGAGTTCCTATAAATTTAGAATAACTCCTTTAATTTCATCACGGTACTAGAACTCTTTAGTTGTTCTTTAGAATCATTTCTTCCATATTTTGTAGGGCCTTCGCAACACTCTCCGCTAAAGTGAATCTGGTATGTGTGTTCCCAGGTCGAGCGCATTTCAATGGCAGCTGGCCACCTCACAAATGCTTTAGTTCTCTGATACTTAGTGACTTCGGAAGGTACGCCAGCACGCCCGTCCAGGTTACTCGACCCGAACTATCAACAAGTAATCCTTCTTCTCAATTTGAGATAGATTCCTGGTTAACAGCCCTAGCTATGAATTTTGTTTTATGACACCCAAGGCGCACAAAGGCTATCCTCCGTCGGCTCCGAGGCCTAAGAGAAAAAGCAGTTGCCGTACGCCGATTGAAAACTGATTTTCGGGCGTAGTCAGGCTAACAACCACAATTCCCCGAGAAGGAAAGTCGTAGAAGTGCCCGGGGTGGAGGTAAACGCCCTTCGCCGCTAGGAGTTCGAGGGCCAGCTCTTCGTCTGAGCGAGTCGCGGGCACGCGGACCACGGCATTCCAGCCGGCTTCCACTTCCAGTCGGTTGCAGGATTCTTGTGCCGCCAGCTGCTTGTCCAGTTCGGCAAGGTTCGCCCTCACGCGCCACAACAATTGCTCCTGGAACCCCCGCCGTTGGCGCAACAATGCCGGCATGGCCCACTGAATCGGAGCATTCATTGACAGATAGGTATCCGCGATCACCTCAAGACGCTCAAGCGCTTGCGCTTTGAGCGGCTCCGGCCCATCAACGATCAGCCAGGCCGCCTTCATTTGCGGCAGACCGCAGATCTTAGATAGGCCGCTCATTGTGAACGTCAGCACTTCTGAATTCCCGGCAAATGTGGGGTGGCGCTTTTCGTCGAGGCCAAAATCAAGAAACACCTCATCGGCGATAATGGCAATCTCCCTCTCGGCGCAAACCTCGTTCAACTTCCGCATCTCCTCCGTTTTGCAAAAATGCCCGGTTGGATTATTCGGGTGCACCACGATCAATCCACGTGTCCGCGGCGTAATGGCCTGCTCCAGCGCGTGGAAATCAATCTGCCATCCATAGTCGTAGACCAGCTGGTAACGCACCAGCCGCACGTCCTGAATATCGGCGAGGAACTCGAACAGCGGATAGCTCGGCTCCGGAATCAATACCTCATCGTCTGGATTGCACAACGTTCGAAACACGTAGCTATAGGCTTCGCTAGTGCTTGTCGTCAGAAATATGTGGTCATGCGAAACAGCCGCTCCGCGCTCCGCGTAGTACTGCACCACGGCGTCCCGCGCCACCCTAAGACCTCGCGGATTCGGCTCATATTTCAGCGCCGCCGGATTCCGCAGCGCGCTTAAAATCGCCTCCTCGTCGTATTGAAATCCGCATTCCGTCGGATTCGAAACTGTCAAGTCAATCAGTGGCTTCCCCGCCGCGCGATGCGCCGCCAGCGCCGCGCTCAAGCGGTTGGTCTCAAGATTCCAATTTGTCCGTTTCGCAAACATTTTCATTGGCGCATCATTATATAGGCGATCGCGGCGTGCGCAGGGGCCCATGGCGTATACTCGGCAAGTTGCATCAGACTTCTACTGGCCTGTGAACAATTGATGAATGCACACCCACAAACCACTTCCCCGCTCGATCCCGTGCCACAACTCGATCTCGCGGGGCAATACGCTACAATCGGCGGTGAGATTCGTACTGCCGTCGAAAGCGTTCTCGCGTCGCAACAATTTATCCTCGGGCGCGAAGGGGCCGCGTTCGAACAAGAAATCGCCCAGCTCTCGGGCGCCGCTCACGGCGTTGGCGTCGCCTCGGGAACCGATGCTCTGATCCTCGCGCTACGCGCCTGCGGCGTCGAAGCCGGCGACGAAGTGCTGATCCCGCCGTTCACCTTTGTCGCCACAGCCAGCGCCGTAAGCGCGCTCGGCGCCAAACCTGTCTTCGTAGACATTCGGCCAGACACCTACAACCTCGATCCTTCCGATCTCGCACGCCGCGTCACTCCGCGGACTCGCGCGATTATCGCTGTGCATCTTTATGGGCTAGCTTCGGACATGGATCCGATTTTGAATTTTGCGCGAGCGCATGATTTCCGCGTGATTGAAGACAATGCGCAATCGATTGGCGCGAATTACAAAGGCCGCCGCACCGGCTCGCTGGGTGACGCGGCGTGCATGAGTTTTTATCCTACAAAAAACCTTGGCGCGTACGGCGATGCGGGCATGGTGGTCACCAATTCGAGTGAGATGGCCGCGCGATTAAAATCGTTGCGCAATCACGGCCAGTCTTCAAAGTACGTCAGCAGCGAGCCCGGGTGGAACAGCCGTCTCGACGAAATGCAAGCTGCCGTTCTGCGCGTGAAACTGCGCCATCTGCCCGAGTGGCAGCGTCGAAGGCAGGCGCATGCGGCGGAGTACACAAAACTCTTGCTCGGGATTCCCGGTGTTGCGCCACCTTTCATCCCGGAAGGGTATGAGCATGTGTTTCACCAATACACGATTCGCGTCGAACGCCGCGACGCGCTTGTGCAGGTTTTGAACGAGCGAAAAATCGGGAGCGCGGTGTATTACCCTGTTCCGCTGCATCTGCAGCCGCTCTACGCCTCGCTAGGCCACAAGGCCGGCGATTTTCCTCATGCCGAGCACGCCGCGCTCGAAGTGCTTTCTCTACCGCTGTTTCCGGAGCTGCGCTCTGAACAGATTGTCCGCGTCGCGGAAGCGGTTTGTGAATTTGTCACCCATTGATCGTCGTCCATTCCTGTGGTCCATTTGTCATCCAAGGATCTGCGCCAATTCCTGCATGCAAACAACTCTGCGCCCGTTCTGACGCGTCAACACTTCTCACAACTCCAAGCTGCATCATTTTCCCAAGTAAAGCAGGGCGAGAAGAAAAATCCAAAGGCCGTCCATGAAGTGCCAGTAGTAGGAGGCGACTTCGGCAGCGACGGCGCGCGACACTTTGGCTTTTTCAAATTTACGGAAGGAGACGTAGAGCAGCGCGCAGATTCCGCCGAACAGATGCAAGCCGTGTAGCCCAGTAAAGATATAAAAAAAGCTGCTGGCCTGATTGCTGGACACGTAAAAGCCTGCCAGAACGAACTGGCGCCAAGCCAGCAGTTGGCCGGTCAGAAAAAGTACGCCGAGAGTCGTGGCGACCGCCCAAAGTTTGCGGAATTGCGCGACGTCCGCGCGCGCGAGTCGCCGGCGCGCGAACTCCATGGCTCCGCTGCTTAGCAAGAGAAGCGCCGTGTTGACCCAAATGATCCATGGAAGATGGAGCGGCACCCAGCGGTTGCTGTTGGCGGCGCGGAGATAGATATAGGCGCTGGCCATGGCCATGAAAAACATGACGATGGAGACGATGGCGATCACGATGGCGGTGGCGTATCGTCTCGAGGAAGGCCTTTGAGGGCCGCGGCGCTTGTCGCTATCGCCGCCATCATCTCCGCCTGCGGGCGGAAGTTTTCCACCGCCTCCGCCGATGTCTTCGATGATGAGTTCGATATCCTCGACGATGGTTGTGCCTGGCATGAGACCTTTCCTTAATTCTCCCCTCGGCCTGCTTTAGCAGCCTGCCTCGTTTCTAGGGGAGGCTCCGGAGGTGCGGGCGCAACATTCTGCGCTGCGAAGTCTTCCGGCCCACCTTGTGCACTGAATTCGTAGGCACCGCGATAAACCATTGGTTCGGTCGCGCCAAAGTTGTCGATAGCCGGAGGGGACGAAACGGTCCATTCGAGTGTTGTGGCGCGCCACGGATTCGGGTCCTTGATCTTTTCGCCGCGCCACATGGTCCAAACAAAATTGAAAACAAAGAGAGCTTGCGCGGCGATGGTGAGAATCGTGGCGGCGGTGACCAACGTACGTAGCGAGGTGTAGGGAGATGCGTCAAACGGAGTGCCGAACGATGGGCCGAGAACGGAGACCGCAGCCAGACCGCTCCTCGCCGCGCGCGCGTGGGCTATCAGCCCCAGCCAATGCATAGGCATGAACACGCAATAGACTCCGGCGAAGGTGAGCCAGAAGTGGAGCTTGCCGAGAGCTTCGTTGAGACGGCGCGCGAACATTTTCGGGAACCAGAAAAACAGGGCGCCGAGAATTGCGAACGTCGCGGCGACACCCATGACCAAGTGAAAGTGGCCGGTGACGAAGTCGTCGCTGACGGCCACGGCGGCGAGATCGTTGCGAGCGAGCGAAAGTCCGGAGACGCCGCCTGCCAGGAAAAGAGAAACGAATCCGAGAGCAAAAAACATCGCCGTATTGAGCTGGATTCTTGCATTCCAAAGTGTGCCGAACCAACTGAGCAGGAGTACGCAGGCCGGCAAGCCGAGTGACGATGCCAGCAGCGAAAAAACCAGCGGAGACCACGGATTGAGGCCGCTCGAAAACATGTGCTGGCCCCAAACGAAAAAGCCGCATAGGCCGACAGCGCAAAGAGCGAGAGCCGCGGCGCGCTCGGCCCAAACGGGCTTGCGCGAAAAAGTCGAAAGCAGATGGGAGACGATTCCGAAACACGGAAGCATGGCGACATACACTTCGGCCTGGGCGAAAAACCAGAAGAGTCGCTGCCAGAGAGAAAGCAGAGTGGCTTGCGCAAGGGACGCTGGCTGCTGCGAGAGAAAAGTGAGCGGCGAGAAGAATTGCGAGGCGAGGAGGCGGTCGGAGAGGAGAAAAACACAAGCGGCCAGGAGAATGCTGAAAATCAATATGCTCAGAATGGCATTGATGAACCAGGCCCAAACGGTGAGGGGCATTCGCGGCAAAGTCATGCCCTTGGCGCGAAGGTCGAGCGTAGTAACGGTAAAATTGAGCGCTGTGAGCAAGGCAGCCAGGCAGAAGAGCGCGACGCTAGTGGTCCAGAGTGTGAGGCCGGCGTCTGGGGGAACGAAAAAAGCTGCGGTCATGCCAGCCAGCGAGGCCACCGTGGCCCAAAACGAAAACAGATTCAGCGCGGGAAATGCCATTTCTCGAGCGCCGATTTCGAGAGGCAAGAAATAATTGCCGAAGCCGGCTTGCGGCGCTGTGGTGAGCACCAGGAAAACCATCAACGAGCCGTGAAGCATGGTGACAGCGGCGTAACGCTCCGGCGTGCCGCCGAATCCGGAGAGAAAAGGGATTTGCGCGGTTGGCCACACCAGGTGAATGCGCATCAGCAGCGAGAGGAACATCCCGAGAAGCACGCTGCCCAAGGCCAGCCACAGATAGCGGAGACCGATCACTTTGTGACCGGAGTTGAAAATGGTGCGGGCTAGAAAACCGGGAGTCGGAGTTTCCGGCGCCGCGCTGCCGCCGCTAGGGTAGGTGACCATTCCGAGTGCCACTATACGCCTGACAGCTGGATGCGGGAAGCCGTCGGGGAGGAGTGGTGATTGGTGACTTGTAACCGGTGACTGGCGGAAGAGAGGAGAGTCCTGCAGCGTTTCGCTTGCCGGTGCCATGGCGTCGAAGAACAGCGAACTGAAAGTTGGGACGATGGAGATGGAATTCTACGATTGAAGGAGGTATGGTACCCGCCCGTGTCAGCCGCTTGCCAGTCGCGCCGCGAAGAGTAAGGCTCAGTGCGTGATCGGTCGAGCCGACCTGCCTCGAGGAGGTCCGCGTCCAAGTGGAGGGTTAGCCCGAACCGGACATCTTCCGGCGGTTCCCGAGGGCGATTCTTATACGGACAATTTGGTCTGTTCAGGAATACGGGGCGATCCGGAGGATAGGAGCAATTAAGCGGGGAGAATTGGTAGATTGTGGGTAGGAATCTTTTATGGAAGCCGCCAGCCATCGTCCGACCTGGAAGACGTTGTTGGCGTTCGCAATTATTTATTTTGTGTGGGGATCCACATTTCTCGCCATTCGCGTCGGCGTACGCGAAGTTCCGCCATTTCTTTTGGCAGCGATGCGGTTCCTGATAGCGGGAGCCGTTCTGTGTGGCTGGACGATCGCCCGTGGCGAGCGCTCACCGAACGGGCGCCAATGGGCGTCTCTAGCTTTACTCGCCGTGCTGATCTTTGTGCTCGACTACGGACTTTTGTTTTGGGCCGAGCAGCGCGTGCCTTCCGGCGTTGCCGCGGTCATGATGGCCACGATCCCGGCGTTCATGGCGGTGTCGGAGATCGTTTTTCTGCGAACACAGAGACTGACTCTCCGCTTGGCCTTGGCGCTGCTGATTGGCATCGGGGGAGTGCTGGTGCTGGCCAGCCGCTCGTTGAACGTCGACGGGACCCCCATAGACAGGGTGGGCGCCGTGGCGCTGATTTTTGCGTCGATGAGCTGGTCTGTCGCTTCGGCGCTGATGCGTAAACTGCCGCTCCCCGCTTCCAAGACTATGAGCTCGGGAGCGCAGATGTTTGCCGGCGGAATGTTTCTGGGTCTCACGTCGGTCGGGCTGGGCGAATTTCGTAATTTTCATCCGTCGAACGTTTCGCGCGGAGCGTGGCTCTCATTGCTTTACCTGATTGTCGCGGGTTCCATCATGGGGTTCACCGCTTACGTCTGGCTGCTTCATCATGAATCGCCAACAAAGGTCGGGACTTACGCTTACGTGAATCCGGTTGTGGCCGTCCTGGTGGGATATTTCCTGGGAGGCGAAGCGCTGAACTTGCGAACCATTCTGGGGAGTCTGTTTGTTTTGATCAGCGTGGTGGTGATCACTACGACGAGAGCGGGGCAGGCCATAGCGGGAGCTTTCGTGGAAGATCCGGGCTGACAGATGATCCGTCGCGTTGCGGACATTTGCAGTTTCGCCGTTGTGCGGTCAAATCGAAGGCGCTGAACGTATCTAGAAAAAGGATTGGCAGCCGCGAAGGACTAGGGTGCTGGCGCGATGATCAACGCACAAGACGAAGTGAGTTGGATGGCCTTGTACAAGGTGCGGTACAAGGGACAATTCATGGCATAGAACCCATGCACGCGGTCGACAATTTCGCGGAACTCTGGCGAGGCTGCCAATTGCATGGCAACGTGAATGCGTCGAATCACCAAGACGCCGTCCTCGGTCTCCACTTCTCCAGTAACGTCCGCAGTGAGCTTGCCGTTACTTGCATCAATCTGTCGCGCTTCCAGCGCGCCGCCAAAAGTGCCCATCATTCAACCAGCCGTTGAAGCGATCACATAGTCTATGGTCGCCGCGTGGGATTCTCCAATTTTTGCCGGGTCGACCTTGTAGTGCTTCGCGATTCCGCCGTGCACACTGAAAATGACCGGTTGTGACTCACCGGGCAAATAAGCGATGCGCAATGGCCCCATCTTACGCTCAATTCTTATTTTGGAAACGTACACGACCTCGGACATAGCCGACCTCCCGACCGGTCTGGCATGCAAACAGCGGACCGAGCAGTGGACCGCGCCCCGTCACCGCAATGAACCCCGCGGTGCTGGTAGCAACTCCCTGGATTGGCGTGGACGCGAAATGGAACTCTTCGATGTACACGCCGGGAGTGCGAGGCGCCATCATAGGTCAAGAGGTTAAAGGGTGGATGGCCGGAGCGCAAGATGGGCTTTCGCGTTTCCAACCATTGATTTTTCTCGGCTTGCGGTAGTACTCGAAATGTGGCTGTCGCGAGTCGACTGAAGATGGCCACTTTGTGCACGGATGGGAGTTGACTCTGGTCTTGCGTCTCGACGAGAATTTGTCGAGGTCAAACAAATGGTTGTGAGTACCGAATACGTGGACATTTCTCTGGCGGGTTCGCCGATGCGAACCTTCGTTGCTGCGCCGAAAGCCGAAGGCGAATATCCCGGCATTTGGTGCTATTCCGACATTTTTCAACTCACACCGCCATTGCTGCGCACGTGCGTGCGGCTGGCCGGGTATGGATTTGTCGCCGCCGCGCCGGAAATTTATAGCCGCATCGAACCGCCGGGAACGGTGATCCCCTTTGATGACGCCGGGCGCACGCGCGGACAGCAAGACGCCGCGAAGACTCCGGTCGCGCATTTTGATGCCGATTGCCGCGCTGGGCTGGACTGGCTTTCCAAGCACCCTAAAGTGGGGCGCGGGAAAATCGGCGTGGTGGGTTTCTGCATCGGCGGGCACCTCGCCTTTCGGGCTGCGTTCCAGCCCGACGTGCGCGCAACCGTGTGTTACTACGGCACGGGCATCCATGACGGGAAGCTCGGTCAGGACGCAGATGCGGGTTCGTTGGCACGCGCAAAAGAAATACGCGCTGAACTTCTAATGATCTTCGGGACCAAGGACCCGCACGTGCCCGATGCGGGACGTGCGACCGTTGATCGTGGACTGCGTAACTCCAGTGCGCGTTATAACACGCTTTTGTACCCCGCGGAGCACGCCTTCACGCGGGATGAAGGGCCGCGATTCGATCCGGAGGCGACGGACCTGGCGTTCGCCGAGACGATTCGCTTATTCCGTAGAGTTTTCCACGATTGAAGATCCCGCGCAGACAATCTTCGCGAGCGGCGAGCAAGGAGAGCTGCCTGCGATACCCCCAACCTAAACACGAGCACGACAACGGAACGAAAAGCCGAGGAACTTGCGACAGAAGATTCGCGTGGTCAGGGCAACTGCGCTCCCTCGGTCCCCACGTAGACGGCGTAGAGAGACTGGCTGGCAGCCATGAAGAGGCGGTTTTTCCTGGCGCCACCGAAGCAGAGGTTCGCGCAAGATTCCGGGAGATGAATTTTGCCAATGAGCGTGGCGTCGGGAGCAAAGATGTGGACGCCGTTGTAGTTTTCTCCCGCCCATCCGGCGGCGGACCAGACGTTGCCATCTACATCGCAGCGAATGCCGTCGGAATTGCCTGGGGACATATCCACAAACATGCGGCCATTCTTGAGGCGGGCGCCATCGACTACGTCATAGACGCGAATCTGGTGCGCATCGGTGGGATGCCGAGGAACCCCGGTGTCGACGATGTAGAGAAGTTTTTCGTCGGGAGAGAAGCAGATGCCGTTGGGCTTATCCATGTCCGTGGCCACGACAGTGACCTCGCGCGTTTTCGGATCCAGACGGTAAACGTTGGCGGGAAGTTCGAAGGGGGCTTTGTGGCCTTCGTAATTCGACATGATGCCATAGCCGGGATCGGTGAACCAGATGGCACCGTCGGAATGCACGGCGAGATCATTGGGGGCGTTGAGTCTCTTTTCTTGAAAACGATCCATCAGCACGGTAATGCTGCCGTCGTATTCAGTGCGGGTCAGTCGCCGCGAATCGTGCTCACAGGTGAGCAGGCGGCCCTGGCGATCGCGGAAGTTGCCGTTGCTGTAATTCGAAGGGCTGCGAAAGACGGAGACTTCTCCGGTATCCTCGAGCCATCGCAGCATGCGGTTGTTGGGAATATCGCTGAAGAGGAGATAGCGGCCATCGCCAAACCAGACGGGGCCTTCCGCCCAGCGCGTGCCGGTGTAGAGGCGCTCGACCGCCGCGTTGCCAACTTTGTATTTTGCGAAGCGCGGATCAATGACTTCGACGGCGGGATCGGGATAGAGGACGGGAGTTTTCTGGGATTGCTCGGCGGCACGCGCCAGTGGTTGGAACGCCATGGCCGTCGCGGCGCTGGCGGTAAGGTTCATGAACGCCCGTCTCTGCATCGGTCACCTTCCGGCGGAGAATCCGCTGCGACGCACAATATCATGGGCTGTTGTGTCGTGGCATCAGCCGATTGCGATACGTCGGGGTTGAATAGATGCCGGGGCGCCGTTTCCGTGAGGGGGCGCCTTTACTCAACTGAGCAGCAGGATTTTAAGACAAGTGATTTGCGCCTCGGAGGCAGAAATTCGCGACGCGGCTAATCGTTCAGCGGAGGCGCGGGATCAGACTCTGCTGGCTTTGACGTGAATCTCTTCGTTGCGGAGGCGGTCACATTCGGAATTGAGGGATTTCGCGAGCCATTGGTCAGGGTCTTGATCGGTGCGGTAGGAGCGGGCGTGTTCGGCGACGCGCTGCATAACCACCGAGCGGACCTTCTCGGAGACCACGCCGGATTCGAAGTGACGTGCGATGGCCGAGCGAATGAGCTCGGCGTTGGTGGCGCAGAGGGATGTCAAGGCCAGGGCGTCGTGCTTATCGGTGGCGAGGCGAATGAGGGCGTCGCGGTTTGTCATTGCTGCGCCTTGCCGCGACGTTTGCGTAATCCATTCCTCCAGAGCGGGCACCGTGCGAAAAGTCTTGGAGTTTATTTTCCAGGGGATGCTGGCCCAGAAGACGGTGACACTGTTGGTGAGGCTGTCGAGACACATGCGGTCTTCGGCGTTAGCGGTGGGCTTCTTCAGCCAGAGAACGGTTCCGTCGTCGGTTTCTTCCACGTCAACGAATCCATTGCTCCGTGCAAGGTCTTGGAATGCTTTGAGTTTTTCCATAGCAATTTCAGTTTACGCTCAATCGAGCATGGCGCCGGTTAGATTTCACGAGTATTCCAAGCTGGCTAGCACGCAAACGACAAGGGACTAAAGGCTGTACCATTTTGGAAAAGCCCTCATGGGGGGCGAGTTCACGCTTTAGGGGAGACGCGCGCGGCGTAAAGTGCCCCGGCGGATGCAAATGAGAAAGCCATGTTGCGGATCGAGCTTGCCGGGGGTTTAGTGTACCGCCTTGGTTCAACTTGTCGGAGGCTCGTTGCGGTTCCTTATCGATGATCCTGGCGGTAGACCGTGCCGCCTTTCATCACGAAGCTGACTTTTTGGAGGACGCTGACATCGTTCAGCGGATCGCCCGGAACAGCAATGATATCCGCGAGATAGCCTGATTTGAGAGCACCGATTTGATCTTGCCAGCCGAGTAGCTTTGCGCCACTGAGCAGGTCGGCCTGGAGGGCGGCGAGCGGGGTCATGCCGTATTTGACCATGAGGGTGAGTTCGCGGGCTTGGGTGCCGTGCGGAAATGGGCCGACATCAGAGCCTACCGCCATGGGAACGCCGGCGGCGAGTTGCTTGCGAAATTCTTGGGCATGGAAGTCCTGCATGCGGCGTTCGCGTTCGGATTGAGCAGGAGTGGCGGCGTGATCGGCGAAGTATTCCGCGATGGCGAAAGTAGGAACGGCGAAGATCTGTTTTTCGCGCATTAAACGCATGGTTTCTTCGCTGAGTTGGTAGGCGTGGTCGATCGAGACTACGCCTGCGCGGGCTGCATAGAGAGTGCCGGGCTCACCGGTGGCGTGGACGGCAACGTGTTTGCCGCTGCGTGAGGCTTCTTCGACGGCGGCGTGGAGTTCGGCTTCGGTGTACTGGAAGGGCGTGGAGAAGTGGCCGTCCCGGAGAGAGTCGGGGCCTGTTTCGTAGACCTTGATGAAATCGGCGCCTTCTTTAAATTGCTGACGGATTACGGTGACGAGTTCGGCGGCGTTGTTGGCGTAGGTGGCGTTGGACAGGACGTGCTGGTCGGGATTGTAGCGGATGGCGTCTTCGTGCCCGCCGAGAATGTCGACGGCGTTGCCGCTGATGCGCAGGCGCGGGCCGGGAATTAAACTGTGATTGATGGCGTTGCGGATGGCGGTGTCGGCGGAGCCTGCGCCTTCGGTGCCCATGTCGCGCTCGGCGGTGAAGCCCGCCATCAAATCATCGCGGGCAGCCAGCAGCGCGGAAATCGTGCGCTCCGGTACGGACTCTTCGACGGTTTGCAGATCTTCGGCGCCGGGATGGAGGAAGAGGTGAACGTGAACGTCGATCAACCCGGGGAGAAGAGTGGTGTCGCCCAGGTCGATGACTTCGGCTGCAGCGGGGTGTTTGACGACGGAACCCACCTCGACGATGCGCTCGTCTTCGACGAGGACTTCGCCGGGAGAGACTATTTTTCCGGATTCGATGTCGAGGAGGCGTGCGGCATGCAACACCGCGGCATGCTTCGATCCGGCCGGCAGGGATTGCGCCAAACCAGGAGAGAAGAGAACGCAGGAAAGCAATGCAAAGGACAACGGTGCCAGGAGGGCAGACTTTGATTTCATAGTGCCCGAAATGATAGCACTCCCGCTTTTATCTCCGGCACAGAGTCGCGGAATGAAGTGGAGATGGACCGGCGGCGTGACACGCGGCGACCAACTGGTGACTTTGGAGCCATTGCGTGATGGAACCGTGCGCGCGCGGCTGGGCGTTACTCAGGATCTGGACGGCGAGCTGGCGGGGACGCCGAAGATAGTTCTTGAACTCCTCCTGGGAAAGATAGGCCTGCAACAGGCGCGTGCAAACAGGATCGAGTATAAGGGCGATCCCAACGTTTTGCGAAGAGTGACCGCGCACAACACAACTGCTTGGCCTGGGACCTCTGGAACAAATTCCTGATTCTAATAATGCGTGAATTGGCAGAGGGGGGAAGAGCGCACCCGCTAGTCCGCTCTCCTTTGTCCGCGACGACAGAGCGTGCTACGCTGCGCGCGCGATTTGAAAGAAGGAGATTCTGGATGCGAGTTCGACGGGTGGCTTGGCTTTGCGTTTTTTTATTTTTTCGGGCGACTGATTGCCGGGGGCAGGAGGCAGCAGCGGATTTGGACCACGTGGTGCAGCGGATGGTGGCGCAGGAAGGAGTCGTGGGAGCGTCCGTGCTGGTCGCACGTGGAGACAAAATCCTTTTGCACAAGGGCTATGGATTTGCTGATCTCGGGCTAGAGGCGGCGGCGAAGGACGAAACCGTTTATCACGTTGTGGGGCCGATGCTGCCGTTTACGGGAATTGCGGTGCTGCAGCAGATGGAACGAGGGAAGCTTTCGCTGGATGATGACATTTCGAAGTATGTGCCGGAATTTCCGTTGCAGGGGCATCGTGTGACGATCCGGCAACTGTTGAATCACACTTCCGGGATTGTGGACTATCACTACCTCGGCGATCCGATTGAAGCTACAAGCCGGCAACCCAAAGCGCTCGACGAAGTGATGGCTCTCTATGCGGGGAAAAAGTGGGTGAATGAGCCGGGTACGAAATGGGATTGGTCGATTTCAGGATTTCAACTGCTTGTGACGATTGTGGAACGGGTTAGTGGACAGAGCTTTGCGGAATACGTTAAGCGGAATATTTTTACTCCGGCGGGCGTGGCGGCCACAACGTATTGCGACGATTTCTCGCTGGTGCACGGGCTGTCTCGTGGGTATCGGAAATTCGAGAAGGGCTATGTGCCGGCAAACGAGAATGACATGGCATATAACGCGGATTTGCGGTTTTGCAGCACGGTGGGCGACATCTATCAGCTTTGGGAATCGATTCGGGCGAAAAGATTGATCGGGCCGAAAACGCTTGAAATGATGACAACCGCGGAAGGCGCCGCGATGCACATGAGTCCGCAAGACCCCAAAGCACAATATGGATTCGCGATAATCCTCAATCGCGAAGAGGAGCACCGGCGGATTGGGCAGCACGGGTCTTTACTTGGGTACAGCGGGAGCCTCTACGATTTTCCGGAGGATGGATTGACGATCGTGGTGCTGACGAACACGGAGGGGCAAAACGCTTATGCCATCACGCGGGCGCTAGCGAGGGCGGTGCTCGGTTTGCCGCAACTTCCGGCGCCGCCGGCCGCCTCTGCCGAAAAGATGTTAGAGGACAAACCCGTTTCCCAGGACGAACGGAAACAGCTTGCGGGAACTTATGTTTTGAAATTGGAGCGACTGACGCCGGGTTTGCACGATTCGTTCGAGCAGTACCGCAGAACGTTCCGGGTGTTCGATGAAAACGGGCGGTTGATGATCCAGGCGCTGGGAGAAGGACCAGAGCGGCTGCTCAAACAACAAGAAGGCAGCTTTACGACGCGCTCGAAACCCAGGAGCCGGGTGTCGTTCGTGGTGCAAGGACGGATCGTCGCCAGCATGAAGATGGATCCCTCGGATTTTGGAGTTCCGTTGTCCGGAGAGCGGGTCGGAGCGGGCGACCCGCAAACGTTTCACCGGCAACTGCAATAGAGCAGGCGGCGCTCATGGCGAGCGAACTCATTGCGAAAGCGGCGAACGCTAGAGTTTTTGGAAGAAGTGGGCGACTTTTTTGCCGGCCGATTCCGTGTAGTAGACCGTGACTTTCGCCGTTTTATCGGCGCCTTTGCCGATCTCCTTTGCGGAGGCGACCGTGTCGTGGCCTACCACTTGAAAAGTGTGCTCAGTTCCATCGGCGGCTTTGACCACAACGGTCTTGCCGTCTTCACTTACGTGACTGACCGTCCCGTCGACAGCGTGCAGGCCACTTTTGCCCACTTTATCGACTTCGACAGCGGTTTCTTCCGCGCCTTTCGCAGTGTAGTGAGCTACAACCTCAGCGCCCTCGGTGAGTCCGTGGAAGGAGTCTTTGGCGCCTGTGGCCGTGGCTTGGGCGCCGTGGACAGTGGTCCTGGCAACGAAATGAAAGGTGTGTTCGGTGCCGTCGGCGGTTTTGACGACAATAGTCTTGGAGGCTTCATCGACCTTGGTAACTGTGCCGTGAACGGCAGTGACGACGTCTTCGTCTGCGTGGGCGGGTAGGAGGAAGAGAGAAGCAACGGTGAACAAACCAAGCGCGTGTTTGAACATGGAAAGCCTCCAGTGCGTTGACGAAACCAAGTCTATTCAGAGACTAAGAATATCGCAAGCGGGCCAGGAAATGTACAGGGAAGAAGCAGCGAACCGAGGCGGGCGAAGAGGACACGCGAGGAAGCTGGCAGAAAGGGAAGGGGTCCGGGGGAGCGAGGTGTGTAGAAGATCTATTGGGGATGGCGAGCGCCATGTTTCCGCAAATATCAAAATATGGCGAGCCGGCACCACAAAAAGAATCCTGCGAGACCGCGTTATACGACTTGTCTACGTTTGTGGAAGACCCGCCGAGTGTCGCCCAGGGCGGCAAAGGCGTCATCGTACCCGGTTGCCCTTGTTGCAAGGAAACGATTCGGCACAATCGCACAGTTCTGGACCATCTGACGAACGACGTTCTACCCACGGTCATAAACAAGTTGCCGGCAGGTTCGTGACCCGCTGAACATAAGGTGAAAACCCGAGCCTCAATGCCAATCTTTCCCGGATTGCAGGGCACCATGAGTTCAATTAACTTGCAAATAGCGAGGGATACCATGATTCCACATCGTACCGTACGGGAAATTCCGCTCGGCAACCTCCAGCCTGTAGAGCCGCCAGTGGCGATACCCTTTCAGGATGCAGTGGCGATAAAGCTGCATGCGCGTGTCGTGGAGTTCATCGCGAAGCCTGAAAAAACTGACGAATTGCGAGGTCTCCTCCGCCAGGTGGTGACCCCGCTCCTTCGGGATCGAAGCGGGTTTATTCGCTCGGTTGTTCTGACCACGCATGAAGAACAACGTCGCGTTGTAGTCATCACATTTTGGAGCACAGAAGAGCATACTGCGCGCGACCCGTGGGAGGAGACTCCACGAGCGCGCGAGTTATTTTCACCGCTGATTGACGCTCTTTCGAGGACGCGAACCTGCAGGGTAGATGTTACGGAGGCGACAGAGGCCCGCAGCCAGGCGATAAGCCTGCCGATTTGCTGACCGCGTCCCGTCTACCTCACATCGCTGCGTGACGATAACAGATCGGCCCGGCTGCTGTTCGGATAGCCGGGCTTTTTTTTCCTCTTAGGTTTATACGACTGCTTCGAATTCGAAATCTGTAAATATTACAATCGATAAACGCGAGAGGGCCCCTTTCTGCGTACTAGAACCGCCATTCCGCAAGGGGCGCTTCCTGGCTCAAGAGACATGAAACGCTCGACTTATCACTGTTGGCGCGTAAAGTGCATGACCTTCAATGAGAGACATATTTGTTTGAGAAATAAATCGTGAGGACCTGCCTGAGTGGACTATATGGCTGTCAACAGATTGGAAGGTTGGGATGATACGACCTGCCAATTCTTTTGTGCTTGCTGCAAAACTAGAACCACTTTGCCCGCGCCACAACAAGATCATGCGATACGAGGCGAGCGGACTTCCTTCGGGAACCGACAATCGACCTTCCTATCATTGCGGTTACGAAGGGTGCAGCGTTCGCTATGACTTGGTCAACGGGTACTTCACATTACTCGGAATGCCCGAAGAAATAAATCCCGTGGAGGAACCGGGTGGCAACACGTTGAAGTGCGAGAAACACGAGGCTTGGTTGTACCGCAACAGAAATCAAGCGAACGAATGGGGTGACGAGTGGTGTTGCGGCGTTGAAGGGTGCGGGTTCTGTGTTCTGACAGGGACAAAGGGCAATCGGGTCAGGACATAATAGTTGGCCGAAAGGTGGTCCGACTGTTTTCTGACAACACCGACACATCATTCTAATCGAACCGCGGAACAAACGCGCCGATGTGACGGCGAATCGCTTGCGCGACGTCGTGTAAGCGCCAAGCCGGACGATTTACTAACTAAGTCCTTACAGTGGACAGAACGCCACAGTGGACGAGCGTGAAAGAGGAGCCCCATGGCAACAATTCCTCCACAAGAACACATTTTGCTCAACCTAACTTGCCCCCACTGCCACAAGATGAATTTGCTTGCGGTTGTTCCTGCTTCAGGCGCAAGTAGCTACGTTGAGTAACCGCCGGTGGTTCGATGGTCGGAATCTGAATTTGGTTTAGCGGTCTTCAAGAGCTTGTAGACTATTTCCTGGTTTAAAACTCGGTGTTCATTGAGTCCCTCTGGGAAGGGTGACGATCTACTCTGACGAACGGCGGAGCCTGTTCAACAAGGCGGCCAGATGCGGACGATCTACTTCCTTCACCGCCCTGAATTTCAGGCCCACGCCACGACCGGGATTTACATGCCGTACTACAGCGTCGGCCCTGATCTGTCCCTCTTGGACCAGAAATTCAACCTGTGTCTGTGCCCCAACAACTTTCGTACATCGCGTCTCGATAAACAGACCGCCCGGGCCCAGATTCCGAACTCGGGAAGTGTCATCATGTCCCCCACAACGCCAGTACACCCAAACGTCGGGCGTCTCGACTCGCGAGTTAAATCTCCTTGCAGGGGAAATCGGTTGTTGCCACATATACCACCGCCTGAGGGCTTTCCGTAGATGGCGGAATCCAGAAGTACGCAGGACTTAAAGGGCGGGAATCGTTCCGAACGATAGGTCTTACGAAGCCGAGGGCGCTACAGTTGACCGAGTCCACGCCTCTTAACTGGGGGACAACAGAAACCGAATTCTAGACTTAAGAAACTACGATTGCAATATGAAAAGTGGTCCGGAGCGAACCAGTGCCAACGCCGTTTGATGTAGCTGGTTCGAAGCGAGTGGAACTCTCTAGCCGTCGCTGGCATCTTAATGAACACAGCCCGTGGAGGATTCTATGTCTGGGACAAGTTCAGCGTCCCTTCGTACTGAGCCGCACCCTTGTATGCAGGTTGCGTGTCCATACTGCCGGACGAAAATGATTGTGAATGTCGGGTCAACGACCGACACCAGTAAGAACTCGGTTCAATGTTTAGGCTGTGACAAAACGTTCGTCGCAATCGTGCCCGGCCCTGTTGTTGGCGGACCTTTTACATTAAGTGATTAGTTTGAGCACAGAATTCCTTGACCGATTAGAGAGCCAGCTCAAAATTGGCAAGGAGCCTGCCAGCCGTCGGGCCATCGAGCGGATTTTGGACGTTATTATATTAAGAAGAGCTATGAGAACGGCCAATATCAAAGCCCAACGGAAGCGGAGAGAGATTTCAGACAGTTGGTTGAACGCGAAGAAAACGCCAAGTAGAGGGTAGTCGGCGATCCAGTGCGGAGTTTTGTTACTAACGCGCCATTTTCTGAAGCGTGTACAAAATAAGTTTGCGGTCGTCCTCGTTTGATTTGCCCAACAGTCGACGGAGTTTGTTTAGAAACTTCGCATCCTTGCCTGAATTACCCCATGCGATATTGTCGGAACCCTTGCGCTTGATTAGATTCGGGACTTCGGGCGGCTTCGCACCGTCGTAGAAGAGTTGGTACATGGGAATTTCTAAAGCACGCGCCAGCTTTTCCAGGGTCTCGACGGCTGGCACGGTATGCCCGTTCTCGACGCGGGAGATGTAACAACGAAGAAGGCCGGTGCGCTTTTCAATGTCGCCCTGGCTGAGTTTCTTTTGTTCGCGAAGTTCGCGGAGTCTGTCGCCAATGACCATGCCGGGGATTATTCCATCAGGGCGATTAGAAAGCAAATTAGGGGTCTCCGGTAAATACGCTCGGAGCAATCAAATTAAGTCATCGAAACGTAGTGTGGTAGAGCCGCTCCGAGCTCACCTCAAATATTTGACGTTTTCTCAAGAAATATGCAGTTTCAGTGTATTTGCTGCACTCCGGAAAAGATAGAGTGCGGTCGAGTGGATTCGAACCACCACGGTATCGCTACCGCCAGCCCCTCAAGCTGGTGCGTCTGCCAGTTCCGCCACGACCGCACAGAGGTGAGATGTACATCTTAACTGGCAGTCAGGAGGGCTGCAAGCGCTAGGGTTACATTTTTAGATGGCTTGACTTGGGCCCAGGGACGCAACGCGAGCAGCAGGCTGGTTCCCGAGTTTGCTCAAACAGATATATAGAAAGCAGTTCTTCCTTCCGGGCGCCCGCTCGCCGAGGCAACAAGCTCGTTCGGCAAATGCGGGATCATGAACTAGAATCGTCCGAACTCCAACAAGTTTCGGTTGGAGGTGATTTTGGCGCCCGCTCTGAGAACCAATTGACCTGTCTGATCGCGAGCGGCAAAACGCGATTCTCAAGTGCCCGTTAGGTGGCCAGAATATCCGGTTTTGAGAGGGTTCTTACATCTGAAAAGGGCTAAGTCGTTTGAACGCGCGGCAGAGCCGGTTGGTAATTGGCGCGTTACGAGCCCGACGACCTCCACCATGATGCCCCGCATTTAGTTGATAGCTGAGAAGAAGAAGCCGCGGCTTTCGCCCGAACGAAGAAGCCGCGGCTTTCGCCCGAACTCGGATAGAGTTCGGGTTGAGAATCCCTTTTCAAAGAAGAGAGCCGCCGTGAGAAAGAAATACCAGGGGAAAGACCGCAAGTCCAATCGCAAGTTCGAAGTCGTGCAGGGGCAAGAGTTGCTGGTTCGGGTGCCGCTACCGATGGCCGAGGTGTGGGCCGAGATGCAAGCGCAGGTGGAAGAGCTGACCTGGCAAACCGGACTGCAGATTCTGCGCGCTATCCTGGAAGGATGCCGGGAATGTCCCATTGCAAGAAGACCTCCCGGCGTGATTTATCATCGAGACAAGCAGAGCAATGCGTTCTGGCTCAGGGCGACGACTATAATAGTACGAGTTTTTTGTCCATACTGTGCTGCAGAAGCACACGGAGAAGGAGTTCAGTATGAACTAATCGACCGTGTGAATACGTTAAGCTGCGCAAGAGATGAGGGAGGGCCCCTGGAGCAGCCGACAAGGCCTCAAATCTGGAAAGGTGAGAGTCGTTTCTCCGTCAATGCCTGTAGACCTTCGTCCGGCGGTCCTTGCAGAGCTCGTATGAGCGATGAAGATGGTGTAACGCCCTTCGAGGTGGTGGTAAACGCCACCCTGACACGAGTAACGCTAGGGTCAGGCAAAGGAGCTCTGGGCACTCGGCTGTCCTAGCCCGTCCTAGCCCCAGTTTACGAGTTAGCGTAGTCCTTTCCACGTAAGTCCTTTTAGTCCAGGCATTTATTCGCCCGCGCTGCTATGCCCTAAGTTTTGAACGTCTCTACCTGTTCACACGGTGCTCCGCATTCTTTGTTGTGCGCAGCAAAGAAAACATTGGCTAAACCGCTAGCGCGGTATTGGTGGTGCTGCAGTCGTGTCGGCTTTTCCGGTCATGCTCGTCGCTGTTCCCGTTGAACATCTCTCCACCTCTGAAGGTCTCTTTGCTAAAGCATGGAGTGGCTGCTCACAGCAGCACATGGAGAGACTACCGCGACAACAATCAGCAGAAAACCATGAACCTCTCGGCAGACCAATTCATCGGGCGATTCCTGCTTCACGTTCTACCGTATGGATTCCACCGCATCCGCTACTACGGGTTCCTCGGCAATCGTCACCGCAAGGAGAAGTTGGAGCTTTGCCGCCAACTTCTCGGCATGGCTCTTCCGTGTGAAAGTTCTTCCATCCCTGTGACACCGGAGGACTATCGTGACCGATACGAGAGACTCACGGGCCGTTCTCTTCGAGAATGCCCGGTTTGCCATCCCGGACACATGGTCCCCGTTACCGTTCTGGCCAAGGTGCGCCCTTCGCCGGCCATTCAGGACACGTCATGATCCGTCTCGTGCAACCTCAAATCGCTCTTTCCCAAAACTCGAAGCCCGCGAGTCGATGGAACCGTGTTGTCTTACGGCGTCTAAAAGCCTTGGCGGTCAGCCGCGGGTCCCATATTTTGCTCTTTGCAGGCCCGGAGAAGACCCTGAATCGCGCCCCACCAGGGTCGGTTCCGCAATTACCAACGGTTTGCGCTCTCTTTGTAGTCCCCGATTCACCAATCAAAACCCATAGCACACGCACCTTGCAGCGGTTCAGTCCAATACATTTTGCTCCAGCGACGCTACTCTCATCCCGTGGACCGGAGCAGCGGCGTGCGCTCCGATCACACCGTCGTCCTCACGGCCATCGAATCCACCAAGGTGTATCCGGATGCGCTACGACGTGTCACTTACTTCGATCTCCAGAACCAAAAGCGGCTGAAGTTCCTGACCAATAACTTCTTTCTTCCCGCTCTTACGATCGCGAAAATCTACAAGTCACGCTGGATGGTGGAATTATTTTTCGAAAGCTCGACATGGTGCACTCCTTCGGATGCTATGGAATTTCAAGGGCCAATTGCGCTGAATTGACCGTTGGTGGGGGCGCAGGACGGTTCCGTTCGGCCATGCATTGCTCGACGTCTGCTCTGTGCAAAATCCATGGTGCACCCCCGCAGGCTTGCGTTGCCAGCAACTGTTTCAGCCGAATCAGTCGCAAGACAGTGGTCGGCGTGACGCCGAGAACGCTGGCGGTTTCGCTGACGGACATTTCGCCGCGGGCCTGCCGTTCTCCCTCACAGTAGACCGGAATCGCATGGTGGCTGCGCAGCGAGCAGATACGCATCGCCGTCCAGATCTGTCCATGTGCTGTGCGGCGTTGATTCCGATTCAAGATTGCGGCGATCCGCGCGTCTGGTTCGATTCGCGCCAGCGTGCGAACGATTTCCACCAGATCATTGTCGGTAAAATACCGATGGTGGCCACTGCGAATCTTTTGGAACTCAATCTCGGTGTGATCTCCGCCTTGCCAATGCAATACCAGGCGTATGGTCTCGCCCTCAGACGTAGCAATGATCTCGTTCAGCGCGATACGAAGGAGCCGTTTCTTGTGTTCCGGCGAACTGTGCGGATCATCCCAGAGTCTGGGAAGATCCCGTGCAAGGGCCAACAGCTCCCGTTTCTGCGCGTCGCCGAGGGGGGACTCGCGACTTTGTTGCAATGTCGCAAGCTCCGCTTCGAGGTGCGCCTCCGTGGTCAGCGCTTGGTTCCAACGGCGTTCAAGTTCAGCGGCCACCAACCGATTTGCCGGATCCACCTCATCATATTGGATATTGGCGCCGTGCGCGTGTCACTTCGTAGCGCGCGTGCTCCAGTGCCAACGCCTTCTGCTGAATTCGCTCGTCGCTGGCACCCCGCAGTTCCTCGATCGCCTCAAAGGCTGCTTCGATGCCGAACGGCGTCAGACATTGCAGCAGTTGCTCAGAAACTAAGCGATCGGCACGGAGCCCGCCGAACATTACGCAACACGCATGATCGCGATTCAGGAGGTACCCAGAGCACTGATACCTGATCACGCGTGGACCGGGATATTGCGCCAGCAACTTGGCGCCACAGTGACCACAGCGCAGCAGCCCAGCAAGCAGCGCCTCGCCATGTTTGATCGGTCCACGCACCGCACCACCTCGCGCATTTTCGTTGTGGGCGATCATCGTCTGATTGCTCTGATAAACGTCCCAGTCAATGTACCCTTCATGGTGATCCGTGATCAACACCGTCCAGTCCTCGCGACGGTTCTTTTTCTGGCGGAAGATCCGCTTCTGCCCGGCCTCAAGTCGTGTCGTCGCCTTGGTGCGTCCATACGTGTACGCTCCGGCGTAGATCGGGTTCTTCAACACGCTGTGCACCGCATGGTACCGAGCGGGCTGCCAGATGATCTCGCGCGCACCTTCTGGCCCGCGAGCAATCGGCAATTGAATCTGCTGCCGATCAAGCCAGAAATAAACCTGTCGTGCACTGCCCAACTCTGCAAACTTGCGAAAGATCAGATCGATGGCGGCCCGGACCCTGGCATCGGGATCTTTCTCAATGCGGTCATCCGCTCCTTTGACGTACCCTATGGCGACCCGTTGAACCAAGGCGCCTCGCTGTGCCTTCTGCAACAGCGCTGCGTGCGCACGCTCGCGGAAACTGGCGACTTCCATTTCGCTGATGGTACCCTTCATTCCCAACAACAATCGATCGTTCGTGAGTCGGGGATCATACACGGCCTCGGCGTCGATCAGCAGCGCACCGACGACAGTGCAGAATTCCAGCAGGGTATGCCAGTCTCGTCCATTGCGCGCCAGCCGTGACGCCTCAATGCTGAACACGGCACCGACCTGCCCATCGCACAGCGCGCGCAACAGGCGTTCAAAGCCGGGGCGGCGCGTTCCGCCTCCCGAGATTCCGAGATCGTCATCGATTACGTCGACTTCTTGCCAGCCCAGCGCGCGCGCCCGATCGACCAGATTATACTGGCGGCGTTGACTTTCCAGGTTGTGCTGCATTTGACCAGGCGTGGACTGCCGGATGTACACACAGGCCCGACGGGCCAGATGATCAGCGGTAATCTTATTCATCACCGCCCTCCTTGTGAATCATCTTGGCCAGCGCCTGCATCCACTGCACCAGCGCCTGGCGTAGCTGCTCTTGCACGTCCAATGGGAGTCGTACAGCGGGAACGGTGGGAGCTTCTTCGAACATCTGTCGTTGGCGTTTTACTCGGGGCTGCGGCATCGTAATCCTCCTCGGGCACATTGTGCACAGTCGAGGAGAGGCAAGTCACGGCGACGCGATGTAACTCAAGAAGTACGCGAACCGGCAGGCGCGCAGTGGAAACTATCTTCGCGTGCGCAGACTCGGGACGCGTCATCCAGACCGGCACCGCCAACGGTCGTACAGCCTGACCACCGGCAAGCTGTGCGTACGCAGAGGATGAAAGCGGTAGTAGATCGTAACTTCAGTAGGGCACAGTTGATGGGCAGTATGTGGTTCAGTTGTTCAAATTTATCAAACAGCACCTGTGCATCAAGTCGTTCTATGGCACCAGCGAGAACGCCGTGAAGACCCAGATTTGGATCGCGGTCTCTATTTACGTATTGGTTGCGATCGTTCGGAAGCGCCTGCGGCTGGAAGTGAGCTCTTACCAGATTCTACAGATTCTGAGCCTCACGCTCTTCGAGAAAATGCCCATTTTACGGGCCTTGGAAGCGATCGACTCCCAAAACGAGTTAGGCGGAGACCCTAACCAGTTGATTTTATTCGAGTTTTAACCGGACAGCAGTGGCCCTAAATATAGACACCCTAAATCCGGCGCGACATGCAAAGACTCGAAGCCAAATCCATCCATGGTCACACCTATTATTACCTCTCGCAGTGGGGCTGGAAAAACGGCAAGTGCCGTCGCCTTTCCCAAAAATACCTCGGTAAGCTCGAAGACATTGCCCAAGCCGTTCAGGGCACTGGCCCCGCTCCAGAATACGCCGTGGTCCTGGACTGGGGCTTGCCGCAGACCCTCTGGCGCGAGGCGGAGGAAGCTCAAGTCGTCGAGCACGTCGATCAACTATGCCCTCAGCGCGCCCAGGGGCTGAGCACCGGTGATTACATCCGTCTGGCCGCGATCAACCGCGCTTGCGAACCGGTTAGCAAACAATCGATGTGGGATTGGGTTTCCCGCACGTCCCTGCCGCGCGTTTGGCCCGAGGCTTCGGCGGCGCAACTGACTTCCCAGCATTTCTGGGATCACATGGATCGTATCCAACCCGAGACCGCCCAGGCCATTTGCCAGCAACTCATCGCCGCGGTCTTGCAACAGGAGCACATCGAGTTGTCACAGGTCTGTTATGACGGCACCAACTTCTACACCTTCATCGACACTTTCAATCTCAAAGGCCAGAACAAGCAAGGCCGGTACAATCTTCGGCAAGTCAGCTATGCGCTGTTCTGCACGACCGATGGGCACCTGCCCCTCTTTTACGACGTTTATGAGGGCAGCCGCAACGATGCCAAAGAGTTTCCGCAGGTGTTGGAGAAGTTTCAGCGTTGGCTCAAAGAGCGGGCGGGTTCCACGTGGGCGGCGACTAAACCGACGCTCATCTTCGACAAAGGAAATAATTCCACAGACAACTTCGCTTTGGTGGACACCCTGGAACTGCCGCATGTGGGCTCCGTCAAACTGGATGAGCATCCCGATTTGGTAACCGTTTCCAACCGGGATGCCCGCTGGCAGCCGGCCACGGAGCCCGGCTGGGAAGGGACCAAAAGCTGGCGTACCCAGCAAGTGGTGTATGGAAAAGAGCGCACCTTGGTAATGACTTACAACCAGAACTTGTATGCTAGCCAATGGGCGACCGTGCAGAACGATCTGGCCCAAGCGCTGAGCCAGCTGCGGCGAAAACCGCGAGGCGAGCGTACCGATGCGGGGCTCTGGGGCGGACCGACTCGTAAGAGCGAAGAAGGCTCGTAATGGAGCTGGAGCGAAGGGGTCGGGTCAAGCGGTCGCATGACCGGCAACCGGCAAACAGGAGGACTTCGATGCGTGCGACAGACACGCCGTTCGACTGGCGTGGTTGCTTGATGGGAGCCGGATGAGCCGAGAGGTTCACGTCCGGTTCTGCGAGAGGCCGGAGGTACAATCGCGCCGGCCTACTCACCCGGGGTCAATAGGAAGTGGCGATCTCTGGAATGAGGTGCCTTGGTTCCGTACCAAGTTACGCTCACGTACGCTCACGTATTGACATCTATTGATGTCTATTGATATCTATTGATGTCCAATGGGTGCTTGAACGAGACTGTACTCATTTTAGAAACATTTGACGGACCGGTCAAAGAGCGCAAGCAACGACTAGAACTAACCGTGGACATTGCCTATCCAAGACAGCCTACCTGGTTGTTTCCAGCTTGTGCTGTCGGTTGGTCCGAACCTCACACTAGCAATCAAATTGAAGTGTCTTTGCCACGAATGAACGTAGGACGAATCCGGTACCCTAGCTCTGATTGTGGAATAGAACGCAAACGCCAGAAAATAGATACTATGTTTCACAGATCGAACTGTGAAATTCCAGAGCTTCTTGTTCCGCCTGTATCCGCGTCCATTCGGCAAGGTCGTCAGTGTAAATGGAAGATAGCAGGTTGAGATAAAACCCTTATGAGCGGCCACTGTATTCCACTTGTCGATCGGGAAGTGTGTTTCTGGCCCATCCATCTGGAGCGATCAACTTCGGCTCTTGCCCGATGCAAAGCCGTTCTCGCGCCAGACGAACAGAAAAAGGCTGGCCGCTTCCGGTTTGAACATTTGCAGCATTCGTTCATTCTGGCGCGCGGTTGCCTCCGCTTCTTGCTCTCGAGATATTTGCAGGTTTCACCAAACTGTATTCAGTTTATTTACGGCCCGCAAGGAAAACCAAGCTTGGTTCCGCCAGCCCGCATTACGTTCAACATGTCGCGTTCAGGTCGCCTCGCTGTTTTTGCATTTACCACAAAGTGCGAGATTGGTGTGGATGTAGAATTGATCAGAGCAATTTCGGACATGCCGCTAATCGCTTCCCAGTTCTTCTGTCCAGAAGAAGCAGCAGAACTCCTGTCCCTCCCATACTATCAACGTGCTCATGCCTTTTTTCTATGCTGGACGCGAAAAGAGGCGTATGTCAAGGCGGTTGGACGAGGCTTGTCCATTCCTCTGGATGAGTTTCGCGTCACGTTGCGCCCAGACGAACCTGCGCGTCTTGTTCATCTCAAGCGCGATATCGATGCGGCGAAAATCTGGACTCTACACAGTTTGATCCCGACCTCGCAGCATGCTGCCGCCGTTGCCTACAAGGATGAACCGCGCCCGGTTCGAACACTGCCGGCGCTCGACGTGGGGAGATTGCTCGAAAGTTTCTGACGGTCGCATGCCTTTTGCCTATCAAATGAGAACACTTCGCGAGTCCAGGGTTAAGCAAGAGGATGGTAGCGTGAAGGAGTTGAATTTGAGTGAATAACTTATCCGATAACACCCCCGATGGGAACAAAGCCGAGCGGGGGACGAATTTTCGCGCCGTGGTGCAGGAAATAGGCTCCCTTGTACGCACACGCAAACGTCTCCTAGTGGTGGGTTTTATTTTACTTACGATCAATCGCATTTCAGGGCTTATATTACCGTATTCAACCCAATTTGTGATCGACAACGTCATCGCCAAACGGCAAACGAACCTGCTCGTTCCAATTGTGGGGGGTGCGCTGCTGGCAACACTCATTCAAGGCACCAGTTCCTTCGCGCTCACCCAGTTGCTGCCGAAAGCGGCACAGCGTCTGATTGCTGACCTTCGAATCAAAGTGCAAGGACATGTTGGCAGGCTGCCGGTTGCGTATTACGATGCGAGCAAGACCGGCAACCTTCTGGCACGAATCATGTCCGATGTAGAAGGGGTGAGTAATCTTATCGGCTTAGGGCTGGTCGAGCTCGTAGGTGGGCTAATGAGCGGTTGCATTGCAATGATAGTTCTATTTTGGATCAGCTCCACTATGACCGTGATCGCGATCGCATTCCTGAGTGTATTCGCAATTGGGTTGCACAAGGCATTAGCATTCATCCGTCCAATGTTCCGAGAGCGCTCAGCGATCAACGCCGATGTGAGCGGCCGATTGACCGAATCTCTCGCTGGTGTGCGCGTGGTGAAGGCATACCACGCCGAAGCGCGCGAGCATGTGGTCTTCAGCCAGGGTGTACAGCGCTTGCTTGATAATATTCTTAAAGCCATCACCGCAATGTCTGTTACGGGTCTCTGGTCGAGCATTCTATTCGGCCTCATGGGAACGGTTGTGATGTTTGTCGGCGTGCGGCAGATCTTGAATGGCGGTTTGACTATTGGCCGGTTCTTTACTTTCACCATGTTGCTTGGTTATTTGGCTGGTCCTTTTTCCAGTCTCGTTCGTCTGGGCACTCAACTCACTGAAGCAGTTGTTGGTCTCGAGCGAACCCGCGAACTCCTGAATGAACGCCCGGAAGATGAAGATCCAAATCGTGCAATGGGTTTAGGCAGGTTGAACGGGCATATCGAATTCCAGCACATCGATTTTGAATATGAACTAGGCAAACCCGTGCTCAGAGATGTCTCCTTTGAAGCATCGCCAGGTACGGTGACGGCTTTGGTTGGCTCGTCTGGATCAGGCAAATCCACTATCATTGGCCTGCTTGCGGCCTTCTATGTGCCAAAATCGGGCCAAATCCTGATCGATGGCAATGATCTCTCGAAAGTCAAGCTAGATTCGTACCGTACGCAACTGGGAATGGTTTCACAGGAGTCGTTTCTTTTCGCTGGTACGATCCGAGAAAACATCATGTTTTCTTGTCCTAGAGGAACTGAGAAAGAGTTAATGCGCGCTTGCTGTACCGCCCATGTGGATGAGTTCGCCGACCGATTTACCAATGGTTATGATACCGTCATAGGCGAAAGAGGCGTTCGGTTGTCCGGTGGACAACGCCAACGCGTGTCAATCGCACGCGCGATCTTATCCGATCCGCGCATTCTTATTTTAGATGAAGCGACTTCCAGCCTAGACTCACAGTCAGAGCGATTGATTCAGGAAGGCCTTTCCTATCTCATGAAAGGGCGCACGACATTCGTGATCGCCCACCGGCTCTCTACGATCCGGCACGCCAATCAGATCCTCGTTGTCGAGGCTGGGCGCATCGTGGAATGTGGCACCCACGAGTCACTATATGCAAAGGCCGGCCGCTACACTGACCTTTACAACAGCCAACAAAGCATCGAGACGAACCTTTTCCTAGCGCCTGGCGAGACCGATATACAGGAGAGTCCGCCGGGATACTAGCTACTGTCTAGAAGAACGGCATCCGAAGTGATGGGTCCACGAGAAAAATCGATGCGAGTGGGGTGCCGGCAGAAGGAAAAAGACAGCTGTGGTATATTGTATAATGAGAGAGCGCCTTCGGATGTTTACCCTTGCGGTCCGGCATATAGGTGAGCCAAATCGCGGGCGGTGTGACATCTCCCGCGGGCCGATCATCGCGCACGTAGGTCCGCAGCCTCACCCCGTTTTCGCTGAGAAGTTGCTTGGATGATGGGCCTTGCGGTGGGCACGCGCATCTGGATCGTGGCGGGTATGACGGATTTGCGAAGCCGCTTCACGGGCTTGAGCGGGATGGTCGTAAGCGTTCGTTTCTTACCGTCCACTAAAGATGCTATCGGCGGTGCGCGTTTCGCAGCGGTGTGTTGATCTCGTCGGTGAAGAAGGTGTTGTGCCCGTCAGTGGCTATGGCCACATACCCGACCGGTACGAGCGTTGCGACCGTGATCTCGCCGTCGCTGATCAGCTCACTGCGATGTGAGGTAACTCCGAGGAACTGCAGACAGCGACTTTCCCTGCTGCGTCTTTGTTTACGCCGCTTGGCTGCTTGGTCTATTCCGGGTGACAGATTTAGCGTGCAACTGGCTTGGCGCGATGCGGAGATCGAGCACTTCAAGCTGCTGCTCGGCAAGCGGCGCGTGCAGTTGGGGCGCCAGTCGGAGAAGCCTGGAACGGCAGATGCGCGGGCAGCCGCGCCGACGGGAGTGCCTCACTCGAACCTCAATTGGTGCACGAGGCCGTTGAGATACGGAAGCTTGAGCATGGTCATGTGATTACCGGAGGCGTAAACATAGGTTAGATTGGGCGCTAACCGCCTCCATCCCCTCGTGATCTGCTCGCGGTTTCTTCGGTTTTCATCTTGGTCTAGTTTTTCATCATCTGCAAGTACTAGTTGCACCCGCCCTTGATAGGGCCGATCAGGTGTATAGTGGGTGCGCAATGCCATGGCAAAAGTACGTAATGGGCCACGCAATAGATTGGGCTGCGAGCGGCGAGGCAAGAGACCCTCTCTCACTAATCGACTATGCAGAAGGGCTATTTGTGCGGCTTCATCACGTGAATCGAGGTCGCTTTTCCGGATGTCTAGTCGATGCCCGACAATTTCCTCGTAGGTATCAATTAGCTTCATCATTGCCTCGGTGCGGCTGTACTCGCGGATTAGGGAGAGTCGATTGTCGGGCGCATTGCTGTCGAGAATGACAAGCGTTGCAACATGACGCCCTTTATCAAGTAATTGTTGGGCCATATCAAATGCGACCCAGCCACCAAAAGAGTGACCTAATAAGTGAATTGGACCTTTCGGGTGTATTTCCTCGATTGCACGAAGATAGAATTCCGATGCAGCTGAGACTGTTGAATGCGGAACAAGTAGTCCATCCAAACCACGTGGCTGAAGACCATAAATCGGCCCAGGGTTGTCCAGACAGGTGGCCAGTTGAATGAAGCTGGTCACATTATCGCCCGCCCCAGGAATACAGAAAATTGGAGTTTCGGTTTTGTTTCGTCCGCTTTGGAGTCGGAACAGCGAGGAGTGGCTTTGCTCGGGAAATTTCGTCGAGTCTGCGGTTGCTCCGCGGATTGCCCGCGACAGTGTTTGGCCAAGCACTTCAACATTCGGCTTTCGCATCATCGAGTGGTGTGTTCCTACAATCTGAATCATGCGCAGTTGATCTCGAGGCACAACGGCCTTCCACCCGAGAGTCGAGTTGATAGTAGGGTTCTCTTGGGCCGCAAAGAGATGCACAGAAATGGGAATTCGTTGCGCGGAGTATAGCGCTCTTGCCGAGCCAATAGCGTGCAACCGAACGATCCAGCGCCGGATTTGCGCACATGTGAATCCGATGAAGCGTTCGGGCATAAGTGACAATTGTTGACATTGATGTACAAGGTCTTCAAATGCCATCTTCGCTGAAATTAATCTTATGGCGCCAATTGTCGCCTGCAGCTCTTCATCCCCATTTGTCGCGTATTCGATGCAGCGCAATAGCTCTTCCTTGTCGTCAAAGGCGACTGTGGGCGTTTGGGGCAAATCACTTATACCAGGAAGATAATAAGTATCGATTAATCCGAGAAATTCAACTCCTTGATCGGCGCCGATAAGTTGTGTTGCTATTTCATAAGCTAAAAGGCCTCCAAAGGACCAGCCGGCAATGCGGTACGGGCCGGTCGGCTGTATTGAGCGAATCATCTGCACCATTCGGGTTGCCATTCCTTCAATGGTGCGCAATGGAGCTTCATGCGTTGGCTTCGCATGCAAGCCGTATATCGGAATTTCTTCGTCAATGTGGGGAGTAAGCACTTGGAGGTAACTCAATTCACCGGAACCTTCGTGCGCTAAGAAGAGGGGGCGCTCCGTTCCGCCTTTTCTCATGAGTATTGCGTCGTCCGCCGAAGACAGCCTGCCTTGCAATCCAAACTTTGTCGCAATAGATTCGATGGTTGGGTGTGTAAACAGATCTTCTATCAAGATATAAATTCCCATTTGTTCAAGCAAGGCAGCCACGCGCACGGCGAGCAGCGAGTGCCCCCCGAGTTCGAAGAAGTTATCGTGTCGGCCGACTCGGTCAAGCTTGAGGACCTCGGCCCAGATGGCAGCCAGCGTAGTCTCGATCTCACCCAGCGGAGCTTCGTAGCCGCGGGTGGCAT
>Ga0210394_10000263_pt1 | contig 123135 bp, 109 predicted proteins | sample IncBWC12MmetaG_FD_160121 | JGI IMG/M metagenome (GOLD analysis project Ga0210394, IMG submission 160121) | Forest soil microbial communities from Barre Woods Harvard Forest LTER site, Petersham, Massachusetts, United States - Inc-BW-C-12-M | ecosystem: Environmental > Terrestrial > Soil >...
CGGTCACGTGGCGCGAAGCGTCCGAGGCGAGATAGACCGCCGCACCCTGCAGGTCGGTGTCATTGCCGATGCGCCCGAGTGGGGTTTGCGCAATGACCGATGCCCCGATTTTCTCGAGCAACCCGCTCGCCATCTTCGAGGGGAAGAATCCCGGGCAAATCGCATTGACGCGGATGCCGTAGGGACCCCACTCGCTCGCGAGCGCGCGAACCATGTGCAGCGCCGCGGCTTTCGAGGCGTAGTAGGGCACCGCTTTCATCTTCATCCCGATGCGCAGCGCCGCGACCGAGGCCACGACGATGATGTTGCCCACGCGGTTCGGGATAAAACAACGCGTCGCGGCGGCCTGACTCAGCACGAACACGCTCGTCGCATTGAGCGTCATGACCTTGTTCCAGGCCTCGAGCGGGAGTTGCTCGGCCGGCGCGCCCCAGGATGTGCCCGCGTTGTTGACCAGGATATGCATGGCGCCGAAACGCGCGAGCACCGCGTCGACGAGCGCTGGTGCCTGCGTGGCGTCTGACAGATCATTGACCACCGTAAGCACATCGATGCCGTGCTTCTCGAGATGCGATTTGGCCTCTTCGAGCTCGGCGGGGTTGCGTGCGCTGATCGCGATTTTCGCGCCCATCTCGCCGAGTCCGGTCGCGATCTGCAACCCGAGACCGCGTGAAGCGCCAGTGATCAGAGCCACTTTTCCGCCGAGCTCGAACATTTCGCGGACGCCCATTCGACGCAGCCTCTGAAGGTTTGGGGCCCAGGACCCTGGAATCGAGAGCCGAGTCTATTAGCGGCGGTGGTCCCGATCAATTTAGGGTCAAGCTCGGAGGGCAGTAACCTCAGGCGGACGCTCTGGGGGACGTCAGGAAACAAATCGCGATTTAATCATGGAACTTCGGCGTCGAAGCGTTACGCTTTGGGCCGTGTGCCGAGGATCGAAACGCGCTGGCCGTAGCGTGAATAGGGAAAATAGTCCCATACGGAGTGATGTTGGACCGCGCGATTGTCCCAAAAGGTCAGCGTATTGGGATACCAGCGTACGCGGCACTGAAACTCGACATGGCTTTCGAGGTGCCGGTAGAGGAATTCCAGGAGCGCGTCGCTTTCCTCGGGCGAGAGTTCATTGATGCGCGTCGTGAAACCGCGATTGACGAAGAGCACCTGCTTTCCGTTGTCGGGATGGCGGGTGACCACGGGATGCGTCGCCTTCGGCCATCCGCCGGGCGGCGGCGCGTTGCCGTGTGCGCCGACATAAAGCTTCGAGCCTTCGTGCGTGGCGGTGAGACTTTTGACGAATTCCTGCATTACCGGAGACAGCGTTTCGTAGGCGCGGATCGCGCTGATGAAGCACGTGTCGCCACCGCCGATTTCCGGGGTCTTGGTTATGTAGAGCATCGAGCCCATGGGCGGCTCGGCGTCGCACGTCACGTCGCTGTGCCACACTTCGCCCGAGACGTAGCGCGAGGATTGATCCGCCTTCACCACATAGATCTCCGGGTCCGCGGCGCCGCCCGCTTCGGCCTTCTGGGCGTTGTAGGGATGGACGTGCAGCGTGCCGAACAGGCGGCCGAAGCGTTTGTGGTCCTCGGGCATCAAGACCTGGTCGCGGAATACGAGCACATGATAGTTATTGAACGCGTCGCGAATCTCTCTCAGCTGCTCCGCCGAAATCGGTTTCGACAGATCAATGCCGCCTATCTCGGCGCCGACGACGGGCGTCAGCGGATCGACCATGATGGCGCGCGGATTGAGCCGCTTTTCGTGCGCTTCGAGTCTGGGAGCGGCCGCCATGTCTTCTCCATGCTCCACGGCGGAAACGTTACGCCCGCCCGTATCCGCAATACAAGCGCGGAAAATCGGCCGCCTTTCCAGCAAATTCGTCGACGTGCTAAATACTCACCAAAGCCTTAGTTCACGGGAGCGTTGCGAAACTGCCCGCAGTGGGAAGCGACCGAGGTTAGCGGGTACGGCTACGGGTACAGCAATCTGACGGGGTGCCGCAATTCCTTGACGAATCTGATAGTTAGATACGGTGTTAACTCGGTCAGGGGAGGCGGGAGCGGCCCCTGCTTACCCTGCCAAGTGAGCCGCGAAACTTCAGAAGGTTAAGGCAGGACGCTTTCGCATAATGGCTGTATGCCTCTGAGTTTTTTCCGAGCACACCGGGCCGCAGTCGCTTCGTGCATTCTCTATGCGCCGCTCACGTTGGCCCAGCCCATCGACAAACTGCGCGAAACATACGAATTTCTTGTCAGCTATCGCGCTACCCACGGTGGTGCCCTTTACAGCCCCACCGCTGGTTCTCTAAAAAACGTTGTATTGCCGCTAAGCTTCTATGACAGCGAGCAGTATTGGGGCGACTACGTGTGCAAGTTGCCAAAGGTTAATTGCGCGGTTTCTGACTACTACGATCCTCAGGATTACTCCATAAAGCCCGCGCCAGGGCCGGGGGCATTACTGCAGACGGAGCGCGTCAATGTGCACAACGGTACCAATATCTACGACGCAGCAACTTGGCAGATTGCCGTAGTGCTCGGAGAGGCGGTCAATAAGTTTGGCAACTTTCTCCATAGCGACGCGTATGCACTGGCAGCGAATCAGAATGCAGCTCTATCGCAAACTCACGTTGTTCGTAACGTCGTTCTTGGCACTCGCGCCCTGACGGTTGGAAACCTATACCGTTACAACGGACACACGGTTACCGATCCAAACGCAGCCTACTCGTTCCGCATGACCGCCGAGACCTGGCTTGCAGATGACCCGCTTAAAGACACGCGCTACGCCTCCCTGATCAGAGTCAGCGAGCTACCCCGCAACGATCCTGCGTATCAGCCGGGCAGAGTTACCTGGAGTGACTGGAAGCCGATTACCGGCGACAACGCCTGGGCATACTTGGTCGGGCCGTTGCAGGCCGCCTATATTCACTTCGTCGTCGCTCAAGGCGGAAAGTACGTGCCTTTTGAGGAACAGGCCGTAAAGAACGCGCTAGGAGTGCTGCCCACATTCGCAGCGATGCAAGGCCGACTGGGTGCCGTTTACTACGCACCTACGGGCACGCTGCAAAACGAAATGGACGAGCCGGTGAACCCTCACTATGTATCGGTCGAAAACAACCTCTCGCTTTACGCCGGTCTCAAGATCCTACAACGCACGTTGCAGGCAGAATTGGCCGCACAGAAGACCCTGGCCGGAGAATCGAAGCAAGAGATCGCGCGCGCACTCGGCTGCATTCACACGATGATCTCAGGGGGCGTGTTACCCGATCACCGAGAGACTCGCGGGCTGCTCGCCTTTTTCAAGGATTTTGCATGGCACGATGGTGCGTTCGTGCAAGGTGGTTTCGCAGATGACCCAACGACCCCGGGGGGTTGGCTACCCGTCCTCGAGCCTAAAGCGGTTGACGTCAACACATGGGGAATCGCTGCTCTTGGGAGCGCCCAAATCGAGGCGTGGCATGGATTCGGGGCTGCATTCCGGGCCTGGACAAGTCTGAAAGCCTGGGGCGCTTATGGGATCGGGAGTACGCTTTTGGGAGTTGGTTATTCAGACGCCGACGGTAACGGCCAAGGCGCTGACGGCATACTCAGAAATGGTGTTCTTTCCGCCGAATGGACGGCGGGTGCGATTGTGATGGTCCGTAACATGCTTAAGTACTACCGCTCCGTCGCGAGAGAATCCGAACACGCCGTCGACGCCCGCAAATATGAGCGGGTACTACAGGAAGACGAACGTCAAATGCTGCTGGGCATCCAGGAACTGCGTTTCGATCGCTACACCGCGGGAGCACTCGATGGGAAACCTCATGACTATTCGAGTTTGATAGTCGAATCCGCCGAACCAATTCGCGCAGCGCCCTACCTGTACGCAAGCAAACGGTATCGAATTCCATTCGGGTGGTACGCGAACCCTCTGCCGAGCACCTCGTCGAGCGCCTGGATTGTCTTGCTTGCCGATAACTACGATCCTTTCGGCTATGGCGGAAGGCCAAACTAGAGGATGCGAAAAATCGCTCCAAGACGTGGTCCCATCGCGTCGTGTGCCAGGAATGTGCCGACTTTAGATTCCACGACCAGAGAGAGTTGGCTCTGGCAAGGCCTTGGTCGCAATCGGACGAAGCGGGCCGCTGCGTCACGCAGCGGCCCGCTGATACGTCGACGCAGAGGCTACTGTCTCGCGCTTTGCGCTCGGCGCAGTTAGTCATTCGACTTCCCGATCCGCCTCGCCATAGTCCCGCCCACCGTGGGCGCGCCGCAGTATGTGCTGGTGCACGTAGGCGCCGACCCGTCGTCCTTGCTCAGCGCCTGTTTCCTGATCGAAGCGGAAATGGATTCCGCCGTAGACACGCGCGTCGTTGATGTCGTGGGTGATCTGCTCGAAGGTCTCGTATTGCAGAACTACGCCCGCAACCGCAGGGTTGCTCAAAGTGATGAAATGGTGACGCGGCCCATAGAGTCGCTCGAGTATCTTGCGAGCCGCATTACTTAGGCTGGCGTGTGCCGAGGCATAGCTCGGGAAGCATGGTGTGACGATGTATGGCTTCCAGGTCGTATCGCCGCTCGCGTGGATCGCCGTTTCCGGCCGCCAGAAGTCATAAGAATACTTCGTGTCGAACACCGACGCGGACGCGTCGACGATGGCGACGTCCATCAGCGCTAACGCGCGCGCGTTTTCCGACATCGAACGCCCCTGCTCAACAGCTACCTGTGCAGCCGCCGAGTTCCATACCGGCACCGGGGCTGTCGCTGCGTAGAATCGAGCCACATCGGCGCGATCCTGGGGTCGGAACGCGCTGTTGATACTGCCGACGCGCATGACTTCGTTGTAGCCGCGCGTGTAGCGCTCGCTCGTGAGCACCGGCGGGGCCGCGGAGCGAAACTGATCGGCGCGCTCGATCGCGAACGGGCGCAGATTGCGCCACTGTAGCAGGATGCCGCCGGCGGGCGGACAGCTCGGGGTCGGTTGCCACGCACCCGGGGCGGGGGACGTGGGCGGGTAGAACTCGGCAGGTGCCGAGTCATCGCGGGCGCGCAGCGTAATGAGCGCGGCGGCTGCCGCTTCACCTACCTCGATCCCCTCCTGCTTTGCGCTTCCGTTGGGGATGCGGGCAAGCGAGGTGGCATATGCGCCGTCGAGCGTGGATGCGTTGCCGGGGAAATAGTTTTTGAGTACGGCGTGCGCTGCCGCGACCGCGGCGGCATCTGGTGATGCTCCGGACGGCGCGGTGATGGTGCCGAGGTAAGGCTCGAAATCCTTATCGATCGCGTTTACGGCTTCAAACACGGCCAGCTGGGTAATTGCCGCGAACCGCGCCTGAAAGAACGGGTTCTGACTGGCTGTCGTTGTGACCATGATCGAGTTCCACTCGAGCACCGGATCAGTGCTCGACACTGCAGCAGTAGCGAGCAGCGTGCCGCACACTGCGGCCGCCATGACGATTGGCGTTCTCATGATGATTGACTCCTCTGCGGGAAAGTGTGGTTTGTCAGCGAGTTATTGGTAATCGCGGGCCCGGCGTTGCCGTGGCCTCAAAATGCCGGCCATTTCTCTCTGCCTATGCTGTAAGACACCGACCCAGGGCCAAACCCGACATCTGTGGGGCCGGTAAGCCTCCGCAGCGGCGCTTCGAGAGACGGCAGATTGCGGGTGAGCCGTCTGGTCCCGGGTGGTTGGCTCGGCGGAATCGCCTGCCATGGTTCCGATTACGCGAAAGCGTTATCTTTAGCCTCGCCGGGCCGAGTAATGCCAAGGCACGCGATGGGCCAGCTCACCGATCTCCTCGGACGGATACAGGGCGGCGACGCCAAGGCGCGTGACGCCTTGTTTGTCGCCACCTACGCTCAGCTCCACGGTCTGGCGCAGGCGCGCCTACGGCACGGAGGACGCAACGCGCTTCTGGACACGACCAGTCTAGTGCATGAGTCGTATTTGCGATTCGCGCGTGCCGGAGAACTTCGTGCCGAGGACCGACGGGCCTTCTTCGCCTACGCGTCGCAGGTGATGCGTTCGGTAATACTCAATAGCGTTCGCGAACGGATTGCACTCAAGCGGGGCGGCAATCCGCAGTCCGCGGAAGCATCCAGCCCGCTGGCAAACGATTTGCCGGGCGATGAGCAGACGGTTCTGGACGTGCACGAGGCGCTGAAGGATCTGGAGAAAGCAGACCCTCGCCTGGCGCGAGTGGCTGAGATGCGCTACTTCGGCGGTTATAGCGAAAAGGAAATCGCCGAAACGCTCGAGATCACCGAACGGACCGTGCAGCGCGACTGGGAAAAGGCGCGGCTCATCCTTGCGGCGGCGCTGCGGTGAGCGATGCAGCGGTCAGCACCAGTTGTTGATCGACCCGTCAGCTGAGGGGGACGCGTGGGGCTATCGATTCCCCAGATGACGCGGATGAGCCGTCTCCTGGATGAGGCGCTGCCACTCGACGCGGCCGGGCGCCGCGCATGGCTCGAGGCATTGCCAGCCGAGCACCGGGACCTTGCCCAGGCATTGCGCGACGCGTTGATGCCAGGAGAGGCTCAGCTCGCGGAGCTCGAGAAGCTTGCCGCGCGGCCGGCGCTTGGCACCGCGACCGAAGCGGGAACGCCCCCCGCAAGCGGGCTGCAAATCGGCGCACGCGTCGGACCGTACCAACTGATTCGACCACTCGGTGGCGGTGGTATGGCCGAAGTGTGGCTCGCGCGGCGTGCCGATGGCGCCTTCAGGCGGGAAGTGGCGCTGAAGCTGCCGCTGCCAGGTCACCTGCGTGCCGATCTCGAGCAACGCTTTGCCCGAGAGCGCGACATCCTGGCGAGCCTCGAGCATCCGCACATCGCGCGTTTCTACGATGCGGGAGTCGATCCCAACGGGTTGCTTTATTTGTCGATGGAGTACGTTGAAGGCCGCCCGCTGAACGAATGGTGTGATGCGCATCGTCTCGGGATCCGGGCTCGCCTGGAGTTGTTTCTCCAGATGCTCGAAGCGGTGCAATACGCGCATGACAAGCAGGTCATCCATCGAGACCTAAAGCCCTCCAATGTGCTGGTGACCGAGTCAGGCCAGGTGCGGCTGCTGGACTTCGGCGTTGCGAAACTGCTGGAACCGGGCGAGTCCCAACTCACGGAACTCACCAATCTCCACGGTCGGGCACTTACGCCGGATTACGCCAGCCCCGAGCTACTGCGTGGTGAGTCGGTCGATGCCCGCAGCGACGTCTACTCCCTGGGTGTGCTGCTCTACGAGTTGCTGACCGGCGCCCGGCCTTACCGACTCAGGAACGCCGCTTCGATCGGCTTGCTCGAACACTCCATTACCGCGGTCGAGGTGAAAAAGCCGAGCACACAGCTCGAAGCGCAAGCGGTGGCTGCCCTCAGTACGATACCGGAAAAGTTGGCTCGGCAACTGCGAGGCGACCTGGACGCCATTACGCTCAAAGCTCTCGCCAAGGAACCTGCGAGGCGCTACCCGAGCGTAGCAGCCCTGGCAGAGGACCTGCGACGGCACCTGCGCGCAAGACCTATCAAGGCACTGCCGACTCGATTCATGGATCGTCTGCGCAAGTTTGTGCGGCGTAACAGAATCGTAGTTGTAGTCACCGCGACAGCAGTCGCCGCCGTCGCTGCTGCGATCGCGTTCCTCGTCGTGGGGCCGCTCCGCCAGACCCCCGGCCATTCGTGGCTCGACCCGCTGGCACGGGCAACGGTTGTGCGACTCACGGATTTCGCCGCTAGCGAGCAGGCGGCTGCCATCTCGCGCGACGGAAGGTTCGCAGCGTTTCTCGCCGCCCATGAGGGACGTCTCGACGTGTGGCTGACGGAGATCGGTACCAACCACTACCGCAACCTGACTGAAGGAAGGTTTCAGCAGCTCCAAAACCCCGAAATCCGAACCGTGGACTTCTCGCCGGACGGTTCACTGGTTACCTTTTGGACACGCGTTGGCGACGGGTCGCGGGCCCAGGACGTCAACGTAATGGCTGCGCCAACGGCGGGCGGCGCGTTGCAGCCCTATTTGTCGGAAATCGCCGAGTTCGCCTGGTCCCCGGATGGTGGACGCCTGGCTTTTCACACGACAGCACCCGGAGATCCGCTATTCGTGCGCGCGGCCACCGAGGCGACAGCGCAGCAGATTTACGTCGCTGCGCCTGGGATTCACTGCCATTTTCTGACCTGGTCACCCGATGGGAAGTTCATCTATTTTGTACGCGGCGACCCCCCGTCTGCCGACTGGGATATTTGGCGGCTGCTACCCTCTGGGGCGGGTCTCGAGCGACTCACGTTTCACCACACCCGAGTTACCTATCCGGTGTTGCTCGACGCGCGGACACTTCTGTATTTGGCGACCGATGCTGACGGCTCGGGACCTTGGCTGTATGTCCTGGATGTGACGCTGAAGCGCTCGCGCCGTGTCAACGTCGGTCTGGAACGTTATACCTCTCTTGCTGCGAACACGGAGCGCACACGGCTCTTAGCGACTGTCGCCGACTCTCGGTCAGATCTATGGCGTGTGACGATCGGCAGCGGCGGACCGCCCCAGGGTGCGGCCGAGCGGATCGCACCTACCTCCCAGAGTGCCGCCGCACCGCGCTTCGGGCCAGGTTACATCGCGTATGTGTCGAGTGGCGGTGCGCGGCACGGGATCTGGAAGTACGCGAACGGAACTGCAACCGAGCTTTGGGGCGATGCAACGGTCGATCGAGTTGGCGCGCCTAGCATCTCACCGGACGGTCGGCGAATTGCCTTCACCGTAGAGAGGCGCGGTGCGACGCAGTTATACGCTGTTGACAATGACGGCCAGAATGCTAAAGCGGTCACCCGGACGCTCGCCTTAAGTGGCGATCTGGCCTGGGCTCCGGACTCGCACTCAATCCTGGGCGCGATCGTGAGTGACGGCGAACCGCGGCTCGCAAGGATCTTGCTCGATGCCACTCCACCGCAGTCGATCGTGTCGGACTATTCGATGGATCCCGTGTGGTCACCCGACGGAAAGTACTTCGTCTATACCGGTGCCCAAGTGGCCACTATATTTCCTCTGCGCGCTTCGGCTGCCGACGGCAGACCTTACAACATGCCAGGTCTGATCCTGACAATTGGCGCGCGACGGGTTGCGTTCGCACGCAATTCCGGGGCGTTGGTGTTTCTTCGCGGCGCGATCGACCGCAAGGATTTCTGGCAGCTGAACCCGCAGACCGGAACCGAGCGCCAGCTGACCGATCTGCCAGCAAGCTTCGTAATCGGCGATTTCGACGTTTCGCCGGACGGCGGCGAAATCGTCTTCGAGCGCGTTCAGGCGAGCTCGAGTGTTGTGCTTATCGAGCGCGCGAAGGAATCCGACACGCATTGAGGTCGGACTGGGTCCTCGGCCTTGCTAAGGACGCGCCAAAATGACCTCGGTTCTTAGGTGGAGCAAAACATGGAAATCAAAGGGGCAACCCTTTTGTACACATTGGCTGGCCTGATGATCACGTTCGCAGGATTCTCGGCGCTGTTGTTGGCCGTTCGACCGGCCGCTGGAGCGAGGTTGTCACTGCTTGACAGATACCTTGCAAAAACGGTCATGACGTACATTTTCGTATTGACGGCGGCAGCGCTGCTGCCGGCGCTATTTGCGCTCTACGACGTTCAGGAAAGGTGGATTTGGCGAGGCTCTGCTGTGCTTTTCGCGCTGCCGATGCTGTCTCTTCAGGTCACCTACCCGCGCCGACGCCGCAAGGTGATCGGCAAAGGACCGCCGCCAGCAATATTCGCGGTCTTCGTTGTATTCGGCTCCGCTGTGACACTGGCGATGCTTGGCTACGTTTTAGATGGCCTCCCATACAGCGCCGCAGCCTACATCACCGCGTTGACGATCGACTTCTTTACGGTCGTTTTCGCCTTCGTGATCGCGCTCGATGTCATTATGCAACAACCAATGGAAGGTTCGGAGCGGCCGGCGTCGCATTAAGGGACGTTTGCAATCACAGCGTTGATCGAGAATGGCACGGACGTAAAGTGTCCAATATTCATTGGACAGCCCCGTAATGTTGTATGCAATCACCCCGAGCCTTCCAATGACCCCCACCATTACCGCCTTTGAACGGTCGCCCGATTGCGGCAAGGGACTGGCGCGTGACATGCGCGTTCGCTGGGCGCTTGAAGAAGTGGGCCAGCCTTACCAGGTTCGTCTTCTTTCGTTCGGTGAGATGAAGGAATCCGCGCATCGTATGCTTCACCCTTTCGGGCAGATTCCAACCTATGAGGAAGGCAATCTCGCCCTGTTCGAGTCGGGGGCGATCGTATTCCATATCGCGAAGCGCCATGCGGGGCTGCTGCCAGACGACGCGAGTGCCCGGGCGCGTGCGATCACATGGATGTTTGCCGCGATTAACACGGTGGAGCCGCCGATCCTTGATCGCGGAATCGCCACGCTCGTGGAGCACGACAAGACCTGGTATGAGGAGCGCCTGGCTATCCTCGAGGATCGCGTCCGCGTACGGCTGGGCGAACTTTCCAGTCGCCTTGGCAACGCCGACTGGCTCGACGATGCGTTCAGCGCCGGTGATCTATTGATGGTGACGGTGCTGCGCAGGTTGAGCGGATCGGGAATACTGGAGAAATATTCGAACCTCTCTGCCTATGTCGCCCGTGGCGAAGCGCGGCCCGCCTACCAGCGGGCTTTCGATGCTCAATTGGCGGTTTTCACCGGCAAGCCACCGACCGGCTGACACGCAGGTTTCCGTGACGGCCATCGGTCCCGAATATCCCGTGTATGCATACAGCGTTGACCCCCATTCCGGCGCCGGAATCTTTCCCGACGGAACGCCCGCCGGGTGATTTGGTTCGATTCCGCCCCTGGCCACGTGCGGGCAGGTACGCGGCGCAGCGCGCACCCCCCGTCTGCGCATTTCAGTCGAAGACACCTGTGCGCCTAAGGTCGCATACCGCGCGCTGCAGCACATCCGTGTGCTGCAACACATCCGTGTGCTGCAACACATCCGTGTGCTGCAACACATCCGTGTGCGACGCCACACTGCCCGCCGCTCACGCCGCGCTAGTAGTCGAGCAGCTCACATGAGTCGAATGGCAACTTGACGAAGTTGGGTGTACCCCAGCCACTCGCCGGATCCCATCCGCGCGCTGCAGAGTATCCCGGCGCAACCGCCCCGGGCACGTCGAGCAGCGCGTTGTTACCGACCGTGATGTCACGGCCAAATTTATAGAACTGACCGAGGCCGCCAGTCGCGTACAGCGCCGGGTTGAGGAACCCGAGCGGCCTGCCGGCGTATTGGTTGAGATCGGCCACGATCCCGGCCCACTGCGGTGAACCTTCGCTGGTCCCGCAGATCGTGTACCAACCCGCGCTGTCCGGCCCGAAATAGCTCAGGTAAACGAGGATCGCGTTGTTGCAATCGGCGTTGTAGGAGATGTCGGGCACCCCGCGCATGCCGCCAAGCTGCTTGCGCACCTCGCGCGGCAGGGAGTCGCGCTGATAGTCGGGGGCCGTGAACAGCTGGCTGATGCCGCCACCACCGGCGCAGCAGCCCGGATCGTTCCAGACGGTCTCGGACTGGTAGTTGCCGGAGGTGTCGGTAGACAGGATCGTGCCGCCAACTGCGGTTACGAACGGTGACGAAGCCGGAAATCCGACGACGGCAAAGGGGTAGAACGTCACGCCGTCGGTCTCGGGACCGCTGCTGCCATCATCGCCCGCAGCGGCGAGCAGCGTCACGTGCTCGGCCGCCGCGCGCCGCTGAAACGCGAGGAAATCCGTGATCACCTTGGGGCCGCCGGGACCGGCGGTATCACGGAACAGCGTGTTCTCCGTCGCGGCCCAGCTCTGCGAGATGATCTTGCCCAGGTGGTGATCGAGCGCGTACCGCTCCAGTTTGAGAAACTCCGGCATGCCCTGCACTCCCTCGGTCTCGTCGACCGGGCTCGTCATCAGCACGATGGCCGCACCGGGAGCCATGGCGTGCGCCCACTCCACATCGAGCGTCGTTTCGGCGGCCCAACCGGGCTGATCGGGATAGAGAGTCGGATTCCAGGGAACCGTCCCGAGGGGCGACAGCACGGTGAACGAGGGCGGGTCGGGGAGTCCGAAGCCCGCATCGAACGCGGCGAGATCCGCAGCGATCGTCGGGCTGCCGTAGGAGTCAATGATGACGATCGTTTCCCCGGCGCCGACCATTCCGGAACTGATGAGTCCGTTCATGCCGTACGCGGTGCGCATCTCCTGTGGTGAATAGCAGGGGACACCGAAGGTCTCGCGGCAGAACGCATCCGTCGGCGGCTGGTTGGTATCCCTGCTCATGAGTTCCCGCAGAATCGCGTGCGGTGCGGCCAGCGCCGCTCCGCAGGTGAGGATGGAACAGATCAGGGCGAACGCCGCGGCTCGCGCGGGCAGTCCGTGTGAGGCGCTGTGCATGTGATTCCTCCCGCTGTTGGGTGCCGCCGGTGGAGTTGTCCTTGGTAAGCCCGAACTGGCGCTCGGCGTGGCACCCGCAGCTTCGTTTTTCTCGGGGCGCCGTTCGGAACCCGATTCACTTACGCCTTGCTCACGGTGATGTCAAGCTGCTGCCCGTGCCGGTCCGAGCGCCGGCTGCACGGTGTCTACCGTCATCTAAGCCCACAGGCAAAGCGACAGTTCCGCGACTAAGCTGAGAACCTCAACGTAAGAGGGGATAGTCGTTTGCGAACGGTGACAGAAAAGTCAGCCAACCCCAATCAGACAAACGCCAGCATCGCACCCCAGAGTTCGCGGGAGGAAAGTCAATGTCGCCGCAAGATTGGCGAGAACTCACGCTGAGCTGAGGTTCTGGGCCGCGAACTCCCAGTTGATGAGCTTCTCGATTACGCCTTTCACGTAGTCCGCGCGCTTGTTCTCAAAGTCAAGGTAGTAGGCATGCTCCCATACGTCGATCGTGAGCAGGGGCTTCGCATGGCTGGTGAGAGGACTCTCCGCGTTGCCTGTCTTCACGACTCGCAGCTTGGCGTCGTCGAGTACCAGCCAGGCCCAACCAGACCCGAACAGCGTCGTCGCTGCTGTGCCGAGTTCCTCCTTGAGCGCCTCGAGGTCGCCAAATGTCGGCGCAAGGTGCGCTTTCAGAGCGAGCGGCGGGACGCCGCCACCTCCTGGACGCAAACTGCGCCAATAGAATGCGTGGTTCCAGGCCTGCGCCGCGTTGTTGAAGATCGCGGCGTGCTCGGGCTTACCCGCAGTGGCAAGAACGAGCTGCTTGAGCGACATCTCAGCGAACGGCGTGCCGGCGACCAGCTCGTTCAGGGTGTCGACATATCCCTTGTTGTGCTTACTGTAATGAAGCCGAACCGTCTTAACCGAGATGACCGGCTCGAGCGCGTTCTCGGCGTAGGGCAGTGGTGGCAGGGTGAAAGCGGTCGCGGCCGTTGGCTTAACGTTTGGACCTGCGCCGGTCATGCCCACCCGGGTTTGCGCGTCCATACGTCCCTCAACGCTGGCGCACGGGCAGGCGACCGCTGCCCGACAGCGGGAGTCTCAGGGTACCCGTTGTGCGGATAGTGGCGACTGATTCGGGGATCCCATCTGTGGCCGTGACCGAAGCAGTGGCATTCCGAGCGGCCGGTTTCGGAGCCGGCTCGAAAGCGGCGATGAACGAAGTTGCCACAGGGGTCAGATCCTCTGAGTTCCGAATGCGACCGGGGATCTCTTCGATGGGCGTGCGCACGTTTGGTTGGCGTGGTGTGTTCATCGCGATCTCCCAGCTGGGGCGTGGACGGCAGTTATCCACGGGCTAGAGTGGCCTGCGTGGCAGGCTATCGTCAGTGCGCTGGCGCACTAACGTACAATGCGGTCTGCGTGGGCGCGCCGACGCGATGTACCGTGGTGATCCGAGCGGCGTTTATGGCTGCTAGCCCATCAATCGCATAGCGCCGCCGGTGAGGATTGCAGGTGCCGAATGAACGCCGTCAAGGATGTGCCCGTCAAGGTGAACCCGCTAGCAGGTAAGCCTGCCACGGCTGCAATGCTGGTCGACGTGCCGCGACTGGTCACGGCCTACTACACCGACGTACCTGATGCCTCAGTGTCGGCGCAGCGGGTAACGTTCGGCACTTCGGGGCACCGGGGCTCCGCTTTCAAGATGACGTTCAACGAATGGCATGTTCTGGCCATCAGTCAGGCGATCTGCGACTACCGCAAGCGGCAGAGCATTGGCGGCCCGCTGTTCCTCGGCATTGACACGCATGCCCTTTCCACTCCGGCGTGTGCCAGCGCGCTCGAAGTGCTGGCGGCCAACGGTGTGCAAGTCATGCTCGCGACGAACGACGAATACACGCCCACACCGGTGATATCTCACGCGATACTTAGCTATAACCGGGGCCGCGATACAGGGCTGGCGGATGGCATCGTCATAACGCCCTCGCACAATCCGCCCGACAACGGCGGCTTCAAGTACAACCCACCCAACGGTGGGCCAGCGGATGAGGACGTCACGCGATGGATTGAGGCCAGGGCCAATAGCTTGCTGGAAAGCCGCCTCCAAGGCGTGCAACGGATGCCGCTGGAGAAGGCATTGCGCGCTGCCACGACGCAGCGGTACGACTATCTCAACGCCTACATCAGCGATCTCGACCAGGTGATCGACATGCAGGCGATTCGCGGTGCGAATGTTCGCATGGGCGTAGATCCGCTCGGCGGCGCCGGAGTGCACTACTGGGGCCCGATTGCCGAGCGCTATCGGTTGAATCTCACGGTTGTGAACGAGGTGGTCGATCCTACCTTCCGGTTCATGACGCTCGACTGGGATGGCCAGATACGCATGGATCCTTCTTCACCCTATGCGATGCAGCGCTTAATCGGCCTGAAGGATCGTTTCGAAATTGCCTTTGCCTGCGACACCGACCATGACCGCCACGGGATTGTCACTGCAAGCGTGGGGCTGCTTCCGCCTAATCACTACCTGGCGGTGGTAATTTTCTACCTCTTCCAGCATCGATCGAAGTGGAACAAAGCGGCGGCGGTGGGTAAGACGGTCGTCAGCAGCCAGATGATCGACCGCGTCGCGGCGAAGCTCGGTCGGAAGCTCTACGAGGTGCCCGTTGGTTTCAAGTGGTTTGTGGATGGCTTGCTCGACGGCTCGCTCGGCTTTGCCGGCGAGGAAAGTGCAGGCGCCACGTTTAGCCGTCTGGATGGCAGCGTCTGGACTACCGACAAAGACGGCATTGTCCCGGCGTTGTTATCGGCGGAGATGACCGCACGCATGGGCCGCGATCCCGGCGAGATTTACCGCGAGCTCACCCGCGAATTCGGTGAGCCGCTCTACGAGCGCGTTGAGGCCCCTGCCACTGCCGATCAAAAGACACAGCTAGCTAGTCTCTCACCTCGGCAGGTGACGCTTACCGAGCTAGCGGGCGAAAAGATCCAGTCGATCCTGACTCGTGCGCCGGGCAATGATGCACCCATCGACGGCCTGAAGGTCGAGGCCGAGAGCGGCTGGTTTGCCGCGCGCCCGTCGGGCACTGAAGACATCTACAAGATCTATGCGGAGAGCTTCCGCGGCGCTGAACACCTGCGCCGCGTCTTGACGGAAGCGCAGGCCATTGTCGGTGCTGCGCTGGCCGCGACCATTTGAGTGAACGAGAGCTCAACGGTGCCATGATGTGGAGCGCTCTAAGCCGACTCCTGAATTCACCACCTGTGTGCGGGAGCGCACCGACCGTCAGGAATATGCCAACATACTGGACGTCTCGAGTAATTTGCCTAGCGCGACAGTCGGAGAGTGTGCGTGGAGAGACAGCAGTGAACCATTCGAAGCATTCTGCCGGCAATCTCCTGGCTCAAGGGCTGTGTGCCGCGCTGCTGTGCGCGGCCGCTATCACGGCGGTCCAGGCGGCGCTGGGTGCTGCGGTGGTCCTGCCGCCGCTGACGCAGCCGGCTAGCGGCGAGCACCACGTTGGCAAGGTCGTCTGGGCCGATCTGGTGACCCCGGACCTCGACGGCGCGAAGCGTTTCTACGGCGCGCTGTTCGGCTGGACCTTCCGCGGCATGCCGGGCGATTCGAATTACGCGCTGGCGCTGCTCGATGGTGAGCCAGTAGCCGGGCTGTTCCAGAAGGCGCTGCCGGCCGGGCAGTCGCAGCAGCCAGCGTGGTTGACCTTTCTGGCTGTACGGGACGTCGATGCCGCGCAGCAGGGCGCGCTGCAGCACGGCGGCAAGGTGCTATTCAAAGCGCACTACTATCCGCACCGCGGCCGCCAGGCGGTGCTGGCCGACCCCGATGGCGCCGTGTTTGCCGTCTTGGCGGCCGAGGGCGGCGATCCGCCAGATTATCTGGCCGTACCGGGAGAGTGGATTTGGAGTTCCTTGCTCGTAGCGGATCCGAAGCACGAGACCGACTTCTATAAGAGCCTGTTCGGCTACGACGTCTATGACCTGGCGAGCGAGGGTGGCAGCGAGGCCGATGCGCAGCATTACATCCTCTCAAGCGACAATTACGCCCGCGCCGGGCTCAATGGTTTGCCCGCCGATTCGATGCGCCGGCACCCGCACTGGCTCAATTTCGTGCGCGTCGCGGATGCGGCGGATACGGCCAAGAAGGCCGTCGCGCTGGGTGGGCGCGTGCTGGTCGAACCGCGCATCGATCGCCACGGTGGGCGCCTGGCCGTGCTGGCCGATCCGAGCGGAGCGCCGTTTGGTGTCATGGAATGGTCCGACGCCGACACCAAGCAGGAGCCGCAATGAAGCGCATGATTCGAAGTTGGAGGATCGGTGCCGTAGGCCTGCTGGCGCTCGTGACCCTTGCGGCCTGCGTAGTCGGGGGCTATGAGGGTGACGGCGGCGTAGGCTATGTCGGAGGGGTCTACGAGCCCGGCGGTTATGTATACGGCGGCTGGCCGGCCGGCTATCGCGTCGGGCCTCCGCGCGGCGGTGTGCGCGGGCCAGGCGGACGGGCGGCGCCCTCCATTCCGCATGGCGCGCGCGGCGGCGGTGGCCATCGTGACGGCGGAAAAGGGCACTGAGCCAATCAGCAGCGGCGCGGATCAGTCACGAGGCCCCATGGTCATGAGTCGAAGAGGGTGTTTGTTGGGCACTGCGCTGTTCGCCATGGTGTCCGCTTCCGGCGATGCGGCAGCCGCGACACCTGAGCGTTGTGACAAATACCTCACGGTCGAGCTCACACCGGATGTCCCGAACCCTCGCGACCTGGCATTTCTAAGTTCGCTCCTGACGATTCCGGGTTATCAGCTCGTCTGGCGACAGCAGAACGGCACGGCCATCGAGGTTGAACTGATCGGCCCCGGCCCCGAGGATCAGTGCAGGGCTGTGATAGCGGCAATGCGCAAGGACGGGCGTGTTCAATCGATTCAGGTCCGGCAGTGACGCCGAGTGAGTCCGTGGGGCCGTAGCTTCTCGGCCACGGCTGAAACCGCTGCGAGCCGGCCTGCCCAACAGTGTGGGAATCGGGCGCTTTGTAGGAAAGCGCTTCTCCGCAACGGGCTGAGGGGCCGGCGTGCTTGACCCACCGATTCGGTGAGCGACTGCGCCCTAAACGCCGTTACCCGGCTCGCTGTGCCCTGTCTACGCGCGCAGGTGCAGGCGAGCGGCTGAGATCAGAAGCGCGACTCCCGTCACGAGCCAGCGGCGGCGAAGGCGTTCTCCATCACTACAACGCGAAGTGGCTCTCTAGAAGATACCGCTCTGGTTTCGACCTGAGAACGACTTCACTGGAGAGCCAAAATGGTTTCCTTTACCCCGTCTCGCTGTACACGCGTTCTGTTGTTCGGCGCTGCACTCGGGGCGCTCATTCTCGCGGGTTGCGGGGGTGGTGATAGTAGTCAGAGTGGTATGGGGAGTGGTGCGGGCAAGACGCCAGCCAGTGTTCCCGGCATCTGGGGTCAAGCTAACTGGGATCAGGCTACCTGGCAGTAACATTTTTTGTCCATCACATTCTCCGGGAGTTCCCATGCGTAAGTGTTATGCAGTTTCAGCGTTGTTAGTGAGCCTTTGGAGCACTGGTGCTTTGGCACAGGTTGTCACGGTGCCCAACACGTTTTCAGCAGGTACCGCGATAAGCGCCAGTCAAGTCAATGCCAATTTTGCAACTCTTGCCACTGCGATCAACACGGGCATTCCTGGATATGAGCAGGTAACCTCGCAGACGTTCAGCATTCCAGCCAATACCACGCAGATGACTCAATTCACCGCCAACTGCCCAACTGGCAAGGTCGTCCTGGGGGGCGGGTTCTATATGGGCGGAGCCGGCTTGATTGAACAGAGTCAGCCGACGGTAGGGGGTGGTCTTTGGGGTTGGTTGGTTGGGGCTAATAATCCAATAAACGTAGCCTTGCCAATCACCGTATTCGCGATATGCGCCTTCGGATCACAGTCCGGCGGCTGATCCTGGATCAGCCGCGGTAGCTCGGGCATCCGGACGCTTTGCTTGCGCGCCTGCGGACTGTCGGAGCTCGATCGCGTCACAAGGGCCTGAGCCCGGCCGAGTTGCACGCGGCTTGATGGCTATGCTGACCGTGCGCGCTGTCCCTCGAGCAATTCCCAGCGCGCGAACTTCTTCAGGAGCAGCTCTTCGAGCTCCGCGAGTCGTTTGCGATCGCCGCGCAGCCGTTCGCCTCCCAGGCGGTGATAATCCGGTGCGCTCATGCGCGTGGTGAGCTCAGTTTGCTCGCGCTCCAGCGATTCGATCGCCGCCGGCAGGGCTGTGAGCTCGCGCTCCTCCCTATAGCTCAGGCGCGTGCGGGTCTTGGCGGGAGGTTCACCCGCAGAGCGGTCGCGCGCGGCATGCGGCGCGAGCGTCGGGGCGGCTTCATTTGCGCGGCCGACCGGTAGCGGCGGCCGCTGCCGCAGGTAATCGCCGTAACCGCCGGCGTACTCGCGCCACACCCCATCGCCCTCGGCCGCCAATGTTTGGGTGACGACATTGTCGAGAAAGCGCCGGTCGTGACTCACCAGCAGCAGCGTCCCATCGTAGTCCTGCAGCCGCTCCTCGAGTAGCTCCAGGGACTCGATGTCGAGATCGTTGGTCGGCTCATCCAATATGACAAGGTTTGAAGGTTGCGCGAACAGGCGCGCCAGCAGCAGACGGTTTCGCTCGCCGCCGGAGAGCATGCTGATCGGTGACTTCGCGCGCTGCGCGGGAAACAGGAACTCCCCCAGATAGCTCACGATGTGCTTGCGCTCGCTGCCGAGCTGTACCCAGTCCGACCCTGGACTGATGGCCTCGGCGAGAGTCGCGCTTGGATCGAGTTGGGCTCGAAGCTGATCGAAGTAGGCGATGCTTAAGCGGGTTCCGCGGCGCACCGTGCCGGCGTCCGGCGCGAGTTCGCCGAGAATGAGGCGGATCAGGGTCGACTTTCCCGCGCCGTTCGGGCCGATGAGGCCGATGCGATCGCCACGCATGATTCGCATCGAGAGATCTTCGATGAGCGGTCGGGCTGCGAAGCGCTTGCTCACCCTGTCGAACTCGGCCACCAGGTCGCCCGAGCGCTCACCGGCATCGAGGGTGAGGCGAATGTTTCCGAGCCGGTCGCGTCGCGTAGCGCGCTCGATACGCAATTGCTCGAGACGGCGCACGCGCCCTTCGTTGCGCGTTCGGCGGGCCTCGACCCCTTTGCGGATCCAGGCCTCCTCCTGCTGCCAGAACTTCTCGAAACGGCGCCGCGCGGTGTGCTCCGCCGCGAGCTCCTCGTCCTTGCGCTGCTCATAGGCCGCGAAGTTGCCGGGGTAGGAGCGCAGTACGCCGCGGTCCAGTTCGATGATGCGGGTCGTGACCCGGTCGAGGAAGGCGCGATCGTGGGTGATGACGATGGAAGCAGGCACCTTGAGCAGCAGCTCCTCCAGGCGTTCGATGGCTTCGATATCCAGATGATTGGTCGGCTCATCGAGCAGCAGCAGATCAGGCTGTAGCGCGAGCGCCAGGGCAAGCGCAGCGCGCTTGCGCTCTCCACCCGAACAATTCGCCGGTGAGATGACGCCGGTAAGACCGAAGCGGTGCAGAAACTCCTCGAGCCGCGACTCCAGGCGCCAATGCTCACGGTCATCGGCTGGCGCCCCTTCGTTCCAGGCCGCGCATGCCGTGGCGCGCAGCCGCAGACTGTCTTGCAGAGTTTCTGCCGGGGGGAGCTGCGGTTCCTGTTCGACGAGCCCAAGGCGCAAGCCCTCGCGTCGCTGCAGCTCGCCGTCATCGAGCGGCGTCTTACCGGCGAGCACACCAAGCAGTGTCGATTTACCGGTGCCGTTGCGGCCGATCAACCCGAGTCGCTCGCCGGCGTGTACGGTGAGTTGCGCTTCATCAAGGAGCGGCCGCTCGCCGAAGGTGATATGCGCATTGAGGAGTGTGATCAGGGACATAGGCGCATTGTCCGGATTGGACGTGCGATGGCAATCGCGCGTTCGCGAAAGCGAAGGTAGAGGTAATATGGCGGCTTCGCCAGACCCTCACCATTGCCGGAGACAGCGCCGTGCCTTCAACACTGTCAATTCGTGCCGCGTTGCTGCTGACGCTGGCTGCCGTTGCCGTCAGCGCGCTGGCGGCGGATGCCCAGGATCCGCTGGCCGCGGCGATTGCCAGTCCCTCGCGCACGGCGAAATTCACGGCACGCGACCAGTATCGCCATCCGCTCGAAACGCTGCGATTCTTTGGCGTGCGGCCGAACCAGACCGTGGTGGAGATCTGGCCCGGCCGTGGCTGGTATATGGAAATCCTGGCGCCGTACCTGCGCGAGCAGGGCAAGTACTACGCCGCCATTGACGCTCCCGATGCACCCGGCGCAACGAAGGAGACCAAGGACAATGCGACCGGGCTGCGCAAGCGGATCGCGGACGATCCGACTCACCTCGGCAAGGTAATCATCACCGAATTTCATCCGCCGCAGCTAACCGAGATCTGCCCTCCCGGCAGCGCCGATGTGGTGCTGACGTTCCGCAACGTGCATAACTGGTTGGAAACGGGCAATCAGCAGGCGCAGTTCAACGCATTCTTTAAGGCTCTGAAGCCAGGTGGCGTGCTGGGTGTGGTCGAGCATCGCGCCAGGCCGGGCAGCAGTCTCGAGGAGATGCGTAAGTCAGGCTACATGGACGAGGACTACATCAAGAAACTGGCGGCGACTGCGGGCTTCCGCTTCGATGCGGAATCGCCGATCAACAACAACCCGAAAGACACCAAGGACTATCCGGAAGGGGTCTGGACCCTGCCTCCGACGCTCACGCTCGGTGACAAAGATCGCGACAGGTATCTGGCAATCGGCGAGTCGGATCGGATGACCCTGAGATTCGTCAAGCCCGGCAGGTAACCCGGTTCAAGTGCTCGCCGCCGGTCCGGCTGCCACGGGCCGCCGGCCTTCCACGGCCTGCCAGATGAGCAATATGGGCGCTCCGATTGCTACGTCACGCGCCCTTTTCAATAGTGACACGGCGAGGCCGGATTCCACCCCGATACCGAACAGCGGCGCGAGAAGCGCGTAGGCGGCTTCCTGCACGCCCAGCGCATTGGGGATGAATGCCGCGGCGCTGCGAGTGGCGCAGACGAGACTTTCAATCGCGAGTACCGATGCGATGTCGACGTGTACCCCGATCAGGCGAAAGGCAATCCATGTGCCGATCGCGCTTGCGATCCATCCGGCGAGATGCAGCGTCGCGGACAGCCCGACACGCGCCGGGGAACCATAGATTGCATCGAAGCGGGCGGCTAGCGCCGCAGTGGGTGCGACGGCGCCAGGGAGAATATGCGCAGCGAGCTTTGCGGTGATCCTGTGGCCGTAGCGCTGCACAGCCACCAACAGTATGCCGGCGAAGGTGGCGAGCACGAGGCCGATCAGGAAGAGCGTTGTCAATGATGCCGCCAAAGAGGATCGCGGCGCGCGGGCGCTCAACAGAACGACGCCGAGCGCCACATAGATGATCTGCGCCAGCATCTCGGTGGTCACATCGACGATCATCGAGGCAAAGGCCAGGGAGGTCGCAACGCCATGCAGCATCGCCGCGCGCACACCGAGCAGGATGCCGCCGAGCTGGGAAAACGGCAGCACATCCGCCGCCGCATCCCGCACCATCCGTGCCCAGACGAGGACCCACGGTCGCGTGGAGGAGTCGGGCAACAAGACGTACCAGGCGCAACCCAGCAGGAGGAATACCCCCAACGCGTAGAGGCAAAGGATCGCAAAACCACTCCATCCGACCGCGATGGCCGCCGAAAACACCGCGCCCACCCCGACATACATGACAAGGTACAGGGCGAGAGCGAGTCCGAGGCCCGTGATGAGGACGACGCGCAGCTTCATGCCACGGCGACGGGTATTTGCTGCCAACGGCCCGGCTCAACCGCGCATGAAGCGCCGCACCAGCCGCGCCAGGGCCGGAACAGCGAACGGGCGCAGCAGACGCTTATCGTACCGGCTCATGCGTCGGTTGTTTTCAGCCAGGCAGAGCTCGATCAGCGCAGCGACGTCGATATCATCACCAAGTGACTTTGCCCCGGTCAGGGTGAAATTGTTGTCCTGCACGCCACTTCCGACGCTGCGCGCGATACCGATACGCTCCCAGATGAGAAACGCCCAGACGCCAAGCACCTTCAGCTCGAAGAACGGTCGGCGCCAAAGCGGCATGGTTCGGCGATGCCACGCAGCCCAGTTGACGAAGAACAGGATGTGACGGGCCTCTTCCTGGATGACCGGCTCGAAGGTATCGACGAGCGCGTCGGGGAAGTATCCGGATCGCTTGGCCGATTCGAACAAGCCGAACGCGAAGAAGCTGTCGATGCACTCGCTGTAACCGGTCACCATGAAGGCCCATTCCGGGTCGCCCTGCACAACATATGGCGGCTCGGGCTCAAGCCCGATGCCATAGGCCGCAACGAGATTGGCGAGTACGTGTTTGTGGCGGCCCTCCTCGAAGGCGTTGAGCTCGATCGCTTTGCGCAGCAGGGGATCGCAGGTGACCGCGGCGTAGGAGGCGACATTGAGACGCGCCCGCCCTTCGGTCTGCACCGCGATGTCCCAGATAGGCAGGCTCGTCAGGCGATCGCGGACCTGGGGATCGAGCTTGGGCCAGTCGATTACCGCAGGTTTGTAGGGGTTGAAGGTGTCGAGCAACGTCCGACAGAAGAGGTGCTTATGTGCCTCGCTGCCGATGCGAATCGGCCCCTCGGGGATGGATTCCCGCGCGCCGGAGAACTCGGAGATCACCGGGACGGGCGCGCTCACGGCAACCCACTCCCGCTCGGCATCGCGCCCTGAGATACAGGTGGCGTTCCGAGATCGAGGAAATCGCCGAATCCGCCCAGCCGCAACGCCGGATCGCGGCACGCCGCGACAACCTCGGGAGCCGTGAGGGCATCGAGCTCCTCGCGCTGGCGGTAACCGGCTGCCGCCCCGGCGAAGGGACCGGTGGCCGGATGAAGATAGATCTCGTTGAGGCCATCGGGCAGGTTGCGAATCAGACCCGCCAGACGGTGCCGGGTCATCTGCCCGGACCATCGAAGGCCGAAGACCCGATCCGGTGCGAGCAGGCCGGCAGCACGCATCCGATGGCGCAGCAGCCTCGCCAGGGGCGCCGTGAGCAGCCCCGGCGCCCACGGTAGTTGCGGCTCGATCCGGCGCAGCAGCTGCGGCGGCTCGAGCGGCGTGCGCACTGCGCGCAAGCCAAAGCGCGGGCCGATGGTGGCGATCAATCCGCCGACCACCGGATGCAGATGGAAATGCTTGTGCGCATTGCAATGGTCGAGGCTGAGGCCAAGCGCGTGGAAGGCCATGAATTGTGCGGTGATTTCAGCGGCCAGTTGGCGGCGCGCCTGTCGGCTGACGGCAATGAGGGTCGCAAGCGCCGTCATATTGGCATGAAACACCCCGTTGCCATCTACGAGCTGCGGCACGGCGGAGGCGGGCAGCAGCGGCCGGCCATCCACCAGCACCAGATGCAGACCGACACGCAGGGAAGGCATGCGCCGCGCGCGCGCCGCGGCGTCGGCGGCGGCAGATGCCGAGACCATCAGGCTTGCGGCGGTGAGCACGCCATGGCGATGGCCTGTTTCGATGCCATCGTTGACTTCGCGGCTTACCCCGAAATCATCCGCGGTGACGATCAGCCGCTTCAAGCACTATCCCGCCGCGTCCGCAGGAAGCGGAAGAATTCCACGCCCTCGCGTAAACGGCGCTTCATCATCTCCGGGCTCGCGATCATCTCGGCCAGGATGGCGGCGATCTTGGAGGGGCGGAAATAGAATTTCCGGTAGAAATCCTCGACGGAATTGAAGATCTCGCCGTGGCTGAGGTGCGGATAGTTCAGGGGCGCAATCTGCGTGCCTTCCTGAGTCAGCAGATCGATCTCCTCGTTGTAGAGCCAGCCGTTTTCCTTCGCCTGGCGGTAGAGAAAAGTGCCCGGGTAGGGAGCTGCGAGGGACACCTGAATCGTGTGAGGATTGATCTCCTTGGCGAACTGCAGCGTCTCCTGGATCGTTTCCCGCGTCTCACCCGGCAGGCCGAGAATGAAGGTGCCGTGAATGACGATACCGAGCTCGTGGCAGTCGCGGGTGAAGCGGCGGGCGAACTCCACCCGCATGCCTTTCTTGATGTTGAACAGGATCTGCTGATTGCCGGACTCGTAGCCGACCAGCAGCAGGCGCAGGCCGTTATCCTTCATGACCTCCAGCGTCCGGCGCGGAACATTGGCCTTGGCGTTGCACGACCAGGTGAGCCCGAGCTTGCCCAACTCCCTGGCCAGGGCCTCGACACGCGGCAGGTTGTCGGTCAGCGTGTCGTCGTCGAAGAAGAATTCCTTTACCTGCGGGAAGGCCGCTTTCGCCCAACGCATCTCCGCGACCACATTTTCGACCGAGCGCACGCGGTAACGATGCCCGCCCACGGTCTGCGGCCACAGGCAGAAGGTGCAGCGCGACTTGCAGCCGCGTCCGGTGTAGAGCGAGATGTAGGGATGCAGCAGGTAGCCGCCGAAGTAGTTCTCGATAGTGAGGTCGCGCTTGTAGACCGGTGTCACCCACGGAAGCGCATCCATGTCCTCGAGAACTGCGCGGTTGTCGTTGTGAACGATGCCGCCCGCGCCGTTGCGATAAGACAGTCCCTTGACGTCGCCCCACGGCCGGCCCTCAGCGACCTCCTTGATCGTGAAGTCGAATTCATTGCGGGCGACGAAATCGACCGCGGGGGCGGCAATCAGGCTCTTCTCCGGCTCGACCGCAACCTTGGCACCGATGAAGCCGATCTTGATGTGCGGATTGACAGTCTTGATCCTCGCCGCCGTGCTGGCGTCCGCCTTGAAGGACGGCGTGGAGGTGTGCATCACCACCAGGTCGCAGCCGGCGAGTTCCGGTGCGATGTCCTCGAATTTCAGCCGGTGCGGTGGCGCATCGATGAGTTTGGAACCCTCGACCAGGGCGGCTGGCTGCGCGAGCCAGGTCGGGTACCAGAACGAGCGTACCTCGCGTTTCATCTGGTAGCGCGCGCCGGCGCCCCCGTCGAAGCCGTCGAAAGACGGAGGATGCAGAAACAGCGTTCTCATCAGGCAGTTCCGCGCCAGCTAACGCGTGAATCGGGTTGCCGGGCGAATTGGTCCTCAGGGGATTGCATGAGCCGAGCCATCGTGGGCGATGCGGTAACGCGCGTGCCGCCATTGTACGCGCCGCACGAGGAAGCCCCGGCACCACAGCGCGAAGTTCAGCAAGTCGGTGAGCGGCACGACCCAGAACTGCAGCACGGCCGAACGGACGCCGCGCGCACTGCAATGTATCAGGAGTCGCGCCACCGCCGTGACGCTGAGCATGGCTAACGTCGGCCAGGCGCCGGCTGCCAGCAGGGTCCCGAGGGCGGCCGGTGCCAGACCGAAGGTGACGAAGGAGAAGGCGTAACCAACCGGACGTACCGCCCGAATAGTGCGCAGCCAGCGCACCTCATGCCGTACCAGGTCGGCAAGGCGCGGCTCGTCGACCACCATCTCGACGACCACCTCAGACAGCACGGTGTGCAAGCCCATGCGCCGCGTCAGCTCCCCCAGCCGGTAGTCGTCGGCCAGCTGATCGGCTATCGATATGAATCCGCCCATGCGCGCCAAGACCTCCCGGCGCAGGCCGATGGTTGCGCCGAAGGCGAACTGACGCGAGCCGAACAATGCGGCCACATACACTGCGGGCATGAACCAGTCGTTTATGAAGGCAGACCCCAGCAGCGACCAGGTTCCACGCCGTGGACAGGCCAGATACGGACAGGTGACGATGCCGACCGCGGTATCGAGAAGCGGCGGCACGACTCGGGCCAGATAGTCGGGCGCCACGCGCACGTCACTGTCGGCGACCACCAGATAGTCGTAACGGGCCAACGAAATCATGTTAATCAGGTTGCTGACCTTGGCGCTGCTCCCATGCTGCGTTGAATTAATGGCAAGCTGCAGGTCCAGCCCCGGGAACTCGCGTTGCAGCCGGCGCACCGCACTGAGCGCGGGGTCATCAGCCTCGCGCACTCCGAAGACGATCTGAAAGCGCGGGTAGCTCTGCTCGCAAAACGAGCGCAGGCAGTCGTACAGCTCGCGCTCGGCGCCACACAGGGGCTTCAGGATGGTCACCGGCGGCAGGATGGTCACCGGCGTCAGGGTTGCGGTCACGGATTGCCGGGGGCTGCGCCGGGCTCGCGAGGCCAGCCACGCTGCGAGTGAATAGGCCATAGCGAGCCCGGTGAGAGCGGTACCGCTCCAGTAGAGCCACGCCTGAGCTGTCATATCCACTCATCACCTCATGGGTTCGCGCCGCTGAGGGTAGGCTGCCGGTGCCGGAACCGCGCTCACTCGTAAGGAAGATTGCCGTAACCTAACAGGTAGCTATTATGTCGGGTGGTGTGCCGATGTACAGTCTTCGGTGCCCGACGGGCAGCTTTTACGGATCAGTACTAAGCGGTATCGGGTTGCGCAGGGTGGCGTCGGGCATCACTGCGAATCAGTGATCGCCATGAAATGCATGCGCGACCTGGGTGAATAGCGCTTTGGCCGTATCGGCCTGCGCACGCAATGCCTGCGCATTCGCCTTGGCGTTGGGTGGCACCGCCTTCAAGAATGCCTCATTAGCAGCGGCCGAATCACCGGCAGCCTGGTAGCAATCGCCCGCGCCTTGATAATCACCTTGGGCATACAGCCGGTCCGCGAGTGGTCTGGCCTCTTTCGAATCGCCTACCGAACAGGCATCGGCTACGGCGAGCGCGGGCACCGCGAGGAGCAGTTGAGCCGCTAAGATACCAACGGCTCCCAAGCCGCGCCGTCTTGCGGTCGCGGTCTTATCCTTGACAGCTTCTCGGGCCATTTGATTCTGGCGGAACGCCCGAGCCCTACAGGGTGCCCGGGAGGGCGAGGGCCACGGCGAGTATTGCGGCCATGCGAACCAGCCGACGTAACGCAGCCGTTGACGACGTTCCGCGTCGCAAGCTCCACAGTGTGAGAGCAACCACGCTGCCACCGGGCAGAATCAGCCCGAGCGCTGCATAAGGTCCGGCCTGCCTTAGCAGATCAGTCAGCTGACGGAACCATTTCATCGGTTCTTGTCGCTCAGGGACGCAGGCCGCCACGCGTTTGTCCGGGCATTGATCGGCCTCGCCAGCAGATAGCGGTCTCCAAGCCACTTGATCGCCCGCATTCGGGCCGCGCTGTAGTCGACGACCCAGTTTCGCGCCCGCTCATCAGGGATTGCCGTTCTCATGCAGCGTTCCTCCAGTGTTTTTGCCGCGTGTCGGCGCAAATTCCGATCAAATCCGATGGATCAATTGTGGGTGCCGGCGCCAGCGCATCAATACCCACTCGGTGGGCCAATGGCCTAGGCGCCGCGAGCTAGAGGTTCCTCGACCATTGGGTCTGCCCGCGCCTATCCCAAAGGGGCTGGGGGCGTGCGCGGTGTCATCGAAGTGCGGCGTGTCGGACGGCAGGCCAGCCCAATTTGTCAGCCAGGCGTCGCGCCGACCACCACCAGGCCCGGTGGCCGCCGCGGGTTACCCGCTCTGGTTAATTTCGCGCTGCCACCGCGAGAGCGGCAGCTGCCGCAAGCTTGTGTTTGGCCTGCCAAGGCGGGCCGATCGATCGGCCCATCGCGTGCAGGAAAGCATCGATATCGTCGCCGCCGAGCGCCGCCGCCGCGTCGCGAAACACGCGCTCGCGGTCGTACCAGTGCACCCACCAGCCGCGCGCCTCGGCTGCATTGGCCAGGGCCTCGCGATACATGACTGAGTCTGCGACGTTCGCCGCGCGACTATCGGCAATCCGCTCTTCCGTCGTTGGTGGAAGCTGTGGGCACACACGGATGGCGATGCTCGCAATCGGGACCGGCACCGTCGCAGCCAGCGCCTCGAGGATCGCGCGCGCGCCGCGCGCGGCCGACTCGCGCACGCGCTCGACGAGTGCCACGGCGTCGGCGAGCGAAATCGCCCGAGCCCACGGGCTGTTTAAGTAACGGCCCACAGCCCACGACCCTTCATGGTGGTACGGGTGCGTCGGCAGACCGCGGGTGAGGTCGACGCGGCGGCGATCGAGGAGCTCGCCGCGGGGCGCGACCGTGACGAGCACCGCCGAGTTACCGTGCTCGGCGATACCGACGGCCGCCGCGTGCTGCACTCGCGCGTTCGCCATGCGACTCCTCCCCTCAACGCCAAGGATCGAGCGGCCCGTTGTGTAGCACCGCGCTTCGGGCCGAGCTTTTCGCTTCTCTACCTGCGTACTTTCGCTCGCGTGCCCGCAGGCGCTTTCTTCTTCAATTTGGTCTGATTGTAATCAACGGCGGCACGGACGAGATTTTTGAGAGCACGCTCGTTGATCTTATCGCCCTCGAATAAATCGATCGCTCGCCACAAGTTGCCTTCGAGGCCCGCGTTGAAGAGCTTGTCAGGATCCTTGAGCTTCGCCCCGTGAGCAAAGGTAAGCTTCACCTTCTCTTTGTGGGCGTTGCCAACCACGACTGTTCCGTAGTGAGACCATACCGGGCTTCCCATCCACTTCCATTCCTCGCTTATCTGCCGGTCGGCTTCGAGGATGCTCTTGCGGATGCTGGCAAGAGTCTTGCCACGCCAGTCGGCGAGTCCCGCGATCAGCTCGTCAATGCGTTCCGATGGATTCATTGAATCTCTCTCTCGCCCGGCGGGGCGGTCTGGCATGGTAGTAGCGCTGGGCGAGCGTGCGGATTACGACAGGTCTGCCACGACGCGTTCGAGGGCTGCGAAGAACTTCTGCCAGCCGTATTTGGCGCCCTGATAGGCCTGCTGCTGATCCGGCCGGAAGCCCGACTGTTCCATGCGCAGGCGGGTTCCCGTGCTCGTAGAGGTGAGAGTCCAGGTGACGACGCTTTCGAGACCCAAGGCAGCCCACGTATAAGACAACGCTTTATTCGGCTCGACTGCCGTGACCTGACAGTCGACAGCGCCCCAATCGCCGCGCAGATTGAAACGGTGGCCCACGACGGGGTTGAAGTCGTTCTTCATGAGCCACTCCTCGATCAGGTGTGGTTGCGTGAGCGCGCGCCAGATCTTTTCCGGCGGGAAAGGAATGTCCCGCTCGACAACGACGCAGAGCGCTTCGGTCGCAGTGTTGGTCATTGGTCTATCCTCTTGAGCAGATCCTCGAGCTGGTCGAATCGGCCTTGCCAGAAGCCGGTCATCCGGCTTGTCCAGTCGATCAGCGGGGCCAAAGCGCCGAGTTGCGCGCTATAGTGCGTCTGGCGACCTTCGTGGCGGTCGCGTACCAACCCGGCCTGCTTGAGGAGCCCAAGATGCTTCGAGACGGCCGGCTGCGAGACCCGCGCCCGCGCCGTCAGCGCGGCGACCGTTTTTTCTCCTTCGCGGCACAATCGCTCGAAGAGAGCCCGCCGGGTCGGGTCGGCGAGGGTTCTGAACAGCACATCGTGAGCATTCGGCATTTGGGTCCTATAACCCTCCGGCTATTGATGTAAATATATAACCATTGAGATATGTGTGAGTCAAGCGGGAACGTGAGCGGCATAATGATCGTCCAAACGAGCGCGCGTGTTCCGGTTGCTAAAAGGCTCAGGACTCAGGCGTGCCAGCTCTTGACCTGACGCGCCATGTCCCAAACCAGATTGTCGAGGTCACGATCGAGCGGCGCGTCCAAACGCCGGCTATTGCCAAACGCCGCCCAGCAGAAGCCGCTATGCGTGCGCACCGCAATTGTCGATGTGCCGGGTAGGCTGCCGTTATGCCACCAGTTGTCGAATTTGTTGACCGCCCAGCCTTTCGCATATCCGGGATTGGCAGCCGACGCGGTGGTCATGGTTCGAATCGATTGCGGTTTGAGGATGTTGGGCGGCGTGACCGATCCGCTGACATGCATCAGGAACTGCACAAGATCCAGCGGCCGTGCAATCCATCCGCCATGGGAATCCATTCTGGCGAGATTCATTGCGTAGGGTTCTCGTGCATCCTGCTGATCGTAGTACCTGACCTCCCCTTGGTGGCGCTCGGCAAGCGTTTTGCCGGCAATTGTCATGTCGGTGATGCCGCAGCGCTTGAGCACTGAATCGCGGACGTAATTCGCATAGTTCTGTCCGGTGATCCGCTCGATCACCCGTCCAAGCACGCAGTAGCCGAAGTTGGAATACGCATAGTGCTGGCCGGGTGGTTGATCCAACGGCCTGTTGCGCAGAGTCGATTCGATCAACTGCGCCTGGTTCATCTCCAGGTTCATGAACATCGGATCCGCCGCGTCATTGGCCCAGCCGCCGCTGGTATGGGTAAGCAGATGGTCGACGGTGATCTGATCCACCCCTGGATGATAAGGAGGGTCACCGTAATCGGTGCCGGTGATCGCCTCTGGACCGAAGACCTTGTCGGTCAGTCGGATACGGCCCTCTTCGATGAGCGAAAAGAGCGCGACCGAGGTGATCGGCTTGGTCACGCTCGCAATGCGGAAAAGGTGCGTCGCGGAGAGCGCCTCGCGCGTTTCGCGCTCGGCCCAGCCGAAGGCATCCTCATACAGGATCGCGCCGGCACGACCAACCGCGACCGAAAGTCCCGGCATGGCGTATCTGTGCATGAATGCGCGGGCGAGGTTCGACATCTCGGCCCGTTCCGCTTGGGTCGGTTCTGCGGTCTCGGACGGTGGACTCGGTTGTGCCGCAACGGAGGAGGGGACGAACAACGCCGGCCAAGCGGCGACGCCCATGGCCAGATGCATGAATCGGCGACGCGCCAGATTGATTTGTGCCATCGCGCAGTCCGCCGTACGCCTCGATTTAGGAAGCCGCGCCGACAATTCTACCTTTGGGCTAAACCGGCTTTAAGCGCGGCTGGACCACGCGCTGCAGGCCGCGATTGCGCTCTCGCGATCGGGCCGCCGTTCAATCGGCACGGGATGGCTTTGTGTGTTCTGGTTCTCAGTTGGCGAGAAATAGACTGCGCGTACTGAGCCCGAGAGGCGCGCATTGTGCGCTTTGCGCGCAAATCCGCTACACTGCGCACTGGCGTTTGTCGAATGCGTGGTTCGGTCCACGCGCCGAGGTTCTTCAGCGTCCCGTCGCGGGCTATCACAGCCCATTTCCCGGGACCCTATCGCCCTCCTGCAAGCCCATCGCAGATCCCGCCGTCAGGCGGGACCGAGTCAGTTTTATTTTCGACGAGTTAGCCGACGGCGCAGCCTTCGGGCAGCCGATTCGTCCTGGAGTCTTGTGTTGTTCAATGATTTTGCTTTGAGGCCGCAGTTACTGCAGGCCGTGACCGAACTTGGTTATGTTGATCCCACCCCGATTCAGAAGCGCGCGATCCCGCTCGTGCTGGAGGGGCGCGACCTGATGGCAGCGGCGCAAACCGGCACCGGCAAGACCGCCGCGTTCGCGCTGCCGATTCTCGAGCGGTTGATGGCGAGTCCTTCGTTGCAGCGTCGTCCGCGTGCCTTGATTCTGGTGCCGACGCGCGAACTGGCGACCCAGGTCAGCGACTCGTTTCGGGCGCTGGCACGACACCTGCCGTTGCGCGGCGCGCTGATATTCGGTGGTGTGAGTCCAAAACCGCAGCTCGACGCCCTGTCTCATGGCGTGGACATCATCGTCGCCACCCCGGGTCGACTGCTGGATCATCTGCAGGGACGCGCGGTTGATCTTTCGCACGTTGAGATGCTGGTATTGGACGAAGCCGATCGGATGCTCGACATGGGGTTCATTCGACCCATTCGTCGCTTGATCGCCGCGCTGCCTGCTAAGCGTCAAACGTTGATGTTCTCGGCCACCTTCTCCGACGACATCCGCAGCCTGGCAAAGTCACTGTTGCGCGATCCCGTCACCATCGACATCTCACCACGCAACAGTTCGCCGCCGCTGGTGGATCATCAGGTCTATCACGTCGACACTGCCGGCAAGCACCCACTGCTGACACGCCTGCTGGCCGCTGGAGATATCAAGCAGTCGTTGGTGTTCACTCGCACCAAGCACGGCGCCAATCGGCTTGCCGAGCGCTTGGCGCGCGATGGTCTCGCGTGCGCTGCTATCCATGGCAACAAATCGCAAGCCGCACGTACGCGTGCCCTGAGTGATTTCAAGCAAGGTCGCGTGCGGATACTCGTCGCCACCGACATCGCGGCGCGCGGACTGGATATCAGCGAGCTGCCGCATGTGGTGAATTTTGAACTGCCGCATGTGCCGGAAGACTATGTGCACCGCATCGGGCGTACCGGTCGCGCGGGAGCACCTGGTCGTGCGGTTTCACTCGTCAGCCGCGAAGAACGCGATCGTCTCCGCGCGATCGAGAAAATACTCGGTCGCCCGATACCGGTCGCCGCCTAGTCGGCGTCACGCTCCGCCGGCAAAACCGCCCGTGCTCACTTGCCAGTTGTCACATCCAGAAACGGCATCGCTCCCGACAGCATGTAAACCGGCAGCACACCGTTCCATTTCTGCACCGCCTCCCATGCCACCAACTTCGGATTCTGAGTCAAAGCGTCGGCGCGGATCTTCATCGATTGCGCTTCGGCGGTCGCGGTGATCACCCGCTGGTTGGCCTCCTGTTTGATCTGCTCCGTCTTGTTCAGCGCCTGAATGGCGTTCTGCTGCGCTATCACCTTGGCTTCCACGGCGCGGTTGAAGTTCTGTGAGAATTCGATGTCGGTAATCGCGAAATTGGTGATGATGACGTCCTTCGCCGCGAGCGAATCGGTGATCAGCTTGGTGGCGGTTGCGTTGGCTTGTTGCCGATTGGCAATTAGATCCACTGCATCCCAGCCGGCGATCACTTCCTTCACTCGCTGCTCGATCACCTGGCTTACCAGCTTGTCCGCCCAGTCCTCGCCCACCGTGCGAAACATGGTGCCCGCGGCCTCCGGGTGCAGGCGGTAGTTCACCACGAAGGTGATCTTGGATTCCTGCACGTCCTTGGTGTAAGCCTCGGTGGTTCCTCTCCACACCTGCACACGCACGTCCATCTGGTGCATGGATTCAGTAAACGGATTGTAGAAATACAGTCCTTCGGTGCGTGCATCCCCCTCTACCTGTCCGAATCTGGTCAGGATGCCACGGTGCCCGGTCTCCACGGTGCGGAAGCCACAACCGGTGACGGACAGGAGCACGATAACGGTCAAGAGTTTCTTCAGCATGTCAGACTCCCTGGGTCGGTCGAAAGCCTCTGAACAGTGTCTTGCGACCCGCATCGGTGAATAACGCCAACGGCCACAGCGCGGAAAGAAGCAGCCGTTTCGCAAACGCGCGCAAACTATGCGCGGAGGAAAACACCAGGTCGCCCAGCGCGATGACCGCCAGCACGATGGCTACGGCCAGCCATACTCGCAGAGCTGCGGTGAAGATCAGATAGGAGGTCATGTTTTCTCCAGGCGACTCGCCGGCGGCCATTATCGCCTGAGCGCGACCTCAGGCTTTCGTCTGCAGCGTCTGCTCCAGAGCATCGAGGAGCCGATCTGCGTGCTGCTGCTCGAATGTGAGCGGCGGGCGGATCTTGAGCGTATCGCCGTTACGGCCGGTGGCACCTAGCAGCACGCCCCGGTGGCGCATGCTGTTCACTACCCGCGTGGTCTCGGCGCGTCCGCTCAGGCCGCTCGCGGCATTGGCGCCCAGTTCCGCGCCGATGAACAGGCCGGCGCCGCGGACGTCGCGAATTACCGGGCAGCGTTGCGCCAGGGTACGTAAGCCGCGCTGCAGATACTCGCCGCTGCGGCGTGCGTTCTCGAGAAGCTGCTCGGTGCGGATGACCTGCAGCACCGCCAGAGCTACTGCACAGGACACGGTATTGCCGCCGTAAGTGTTGAAATAATGGTTGCGGCTGGAGAACTCCTCGAACAAGCCGGGGCGGGCTGCCACCGCGGCTACCGGATGCCCGTTACCCATCGGTTTACCCATCGTCACCAGGTCGGGAATGACGCCGTGGCGCTGGAAGCCCCACATCGCCTCGCCCACGCGACCGAAACCCGGCTGCACTTCGTCGGCGACGAACAGACCGCCGGCAGCGTGCACGTGCCGGACAGCGTCGGCGAGGAAACCGGCAGGATGCGTCCACACGCCATCGCTCGAGAAGATCGTGTCCACGAGCAGAGCTGCCAGGCGTACACCGTCGGCTTGCATGCGCTCGATGCACTGGCGCACGCACTCGCCGAACGCCGCAACGCCCTCAACGCCACGTGGCGCCTGCACGGTGTATACACCCGGTCCGGGCGGGGCGCCCTCTTCGGGGGACATGCCGGCAATGACGTCTGTCACACCGTGGTAGGCGAAATCAGTGATGATGAATCCGCTGCCACCCGTGACCGCCTTGCTTACCCGCACTGCCAGGTCATTGGCCTCGCTGCCGGTGCACGTGAATATGACGCTACCGAGCTCGCGCGGCATGGTGGCCAGCAGCTCCTCGGCGAGCTGCAGCGGCTGCTCTGCCAGGTAGCGCGTGTGTGTATTGAGCGTACGCGCCTGGCGCGTCAGCGCCTCGACCACGTAAGGGTGGCAATGACCCACGACCGGGACATTGTTGTAGGCATCCAGATAAGCTCGGCCGTCCTCGTCGAACATCCATACCCCGGCGGCGCGTACGATCTGCAGCGGCTGCTCATAGAACAGCCGGTAGGTTGGGGCGAGCAGCCGCTGACGGCGTGCGAGTAGCGCCGCGCGGTCGTCTGGTGGAGTCGTCACAGCTTGAACTCCTCACGCCACAGTTCCTCGGCGACCTGTAGCCGCGCGTGGATGAACTCCGGGGTCAGCCCGGCGTAGTGACCGCCGCAGGGGTTGTGGTGCACGTGCCATTCGTGCACCACTACGTTCGCCATCAGCCGCGCGGCCACCAGCGGCCCGAGCACGCGCAGCTCCTGCTGCAGCAGGGGCAGGCGCTCATGATAGCCGATGGCGATATCGCGAACCGCCGCGCGCGCTTGTCCGCTGTGCGCCGTGCAATCCTGCGGAATCATCTCGGCGGCAGTCACCGCCACATCCGCTATCAACGCGGTATGGGTGACATCACCGAAATCGATGATGCCGGTAACGCGCGTGTCGTCCGCCGGGTCGACCAGCACGTTGAGTGGGTTCAGATCGTTGTGCACCACCTGCTGGCGTAGTTGCGGTAGCTGCGACTCGATCACAGGGACAATGCGTCCTAACAGATCGGCAGCGGCTTCGCGGCCGGGCAGATGAGGGAGCTGCGCGAGCAGGCGCTGCAGCTGGGCCGCGTGGCGCACGTCCCAGACGATGGCTCGACGCGCGGCCGGGTGCTCGAAACTGCGCAGCGCCGTAGTCAGGCGAGCCCCCATCCTTCCGCAGGCCGCACGTTGCCGCTGCGATCGGGCCGCGGTGCCGAGCAGCTTACCGGGCAGATAGGTCAGGACCCGCGCCGTCCGCCGACGGCCATCTTCATCCGTAAAGCACACCTGGGTGGCGCCGGTGCGTTCGCGCACCACGCGCGGACACGGCAAAGCGGGATCGATATTCGCCAGGTGCAGCAAGGCCGCGGCGGGGAGCTCGGTCACTGCCGGCTCCTCGGCCGCGGGCGCTATCTTCAATACGAATTCACTGCCATCGGGTGCGCTCAGTCTGAAGTTCTCGTCCCGCTCTCCCGTCAGTCGTGCGGCGCGCGTGTCCAGACCGTAGTGCTCCTGCACCAGGGCGACCGCGCGCTCGCTCGGCACAGGCCGCGAATGCGCGACCATCGTCGCCATGAACGCGTCTACATCATTCCCCATGGATTATCCGCGCGCCAACGAGCCTTCACGTTTTTGGGGGAACCAAGGGAGGTCGAGCACCCTGCATGCGCGCCGGTGTCTCGTTGCGAGGCCGATGGAAGCGGCGTTTGGCCTCCCGTGCCTCAGTCACGCCTGTGACGGCAACGTCGGCGCGACGTCCGATCCGTTCAGCCGGCGTCAGCGGCCCGCGCCGCCGGCTGGGTGAAGCGGAACCGCCGCAGTCCGAGTTCGACCACGTCGCCGTCGGTGAGCCGGGCCTGCCGGACGCGCTGACGGTTCACGGTAATGCCGTTCACGCTGTGCAGGTCCTCGATGAATGCCCCGTTCGGACCGATCGTGAGGACGGCGTGGCGCCGGCTGATCGACGAGTCCTTCAGGCACAGATCGCTCTCCGGCGCCCGGCCGATCGTCGTGTGCAAGCCGAGGGTCAGCGGTGGCGCGTCGCTGTTGTCGAGCGGGATGAATGTCGCGGCATCATCCGGAAGCCTGACTGCTTCGACCGGGGGGGCGCTGCCGCGCTCGATACCGCGTTTGATCCGGCTCAGCACCTGGGTACTGCTGTTCGCATAACGCTCAAGCCGTCGCAGCTGCAGTTCCCGCTCGCCTAGGGCACCGCGCGTGCGCTCGAGATCCAGTGCGAGTTTGCGTTGCGCGGCGTCCAGCGTGCCGGCTCGCTCGGCCTCGTGCTGCAGCTCGGCGCGCACTCGCCCGAGCTCGCTCTCGACCGGGCCGCGCGCCGCCGCGGCCTGCTCCGCCAGCGATCTGGCGTGCGCGAGCTGCGCCTGCAGGCTCGCGATCCGCTCGGACTGCTCGAGCGCGTCGTGCTCCAGATTGGCCACGCGCTCCTGGCTCGCTGCCAGCTGCTCAACGTGCATTCTGAGCGCGTTCTCGGTCGATTCGGCCGAGGTTGATCGCTCGCTCGCATGGCGCATCGTCGCCTGCAGCTGCTCTTCCAGCGCCGCGGCGCGCGCGTGCTCGTCCGCCAGCTCGCGTTCGCGGTCTTCGCACAACGCGCGTGCACGTTGCGCGCCCTCGGTCTGCGCCTGCAGCGCCTGGGTCAGGTCGGTCGTGAGCGCCTCGAGTTCCGCCGTCCGCGCCGCGTGCGCGGCATTGCTCGACTGCGCGGTACGCAGCGTCTCCTCCAGCGCCGCGTGCGTGACTCGCGACTCAGCAAGGTCCGCCTCGCGGGCGGCAAGGGATTCGGCGCTGCGCCGCAGTCGCTCGTCGAGCACCTTGATCCCGGCGGCCTGCGTCTCCGCGCGAGTGCGTAGCTCCTGCGTACTGGCTGCCTGGCTTTTCTGCTCACGCACGCGGGTCGCGGCGAACTCCGCGAGCGCGGTGCCCTGCGCCGCGCGCTCCGCCTCGAGCCGCGCGATGGCCGCGTCGCGATCGGCAACCCCGGCGGACACTGTGGCGACTGTCGCAGCAAGCTCGGCGCGTTCGGCTTCGAGCCGCGCCAGCGACGCGCGCGCCTCGGTAAGGTCGGCATCCAGGCCACGCCACATACCTTCCCAGACGTTGCGTTTCGATTCGCTTGATTGCGCATTCTCGATCAGGCGCGCGATGCGCCCGGCGAGTGCGTCGCGCTCGCGCGCGATGGCATTGGCGGCTGCCTGCCGCGTTTCATTGTCCTGCTGTACGCTCGCCATGCGTTCGGCGCGCTGCGCGAGCTCGCGATCGGCTTGCGCAATGTGGGCACGCAGCTCGGCAAGCTCGCCCTCCAGCTGGGTTACCCGGTGCGCGCGCTCATCCAGCGCGCGCGCCAGCTCGTCCTGACGCAGCTGCATCTGTTGCTGCTCGCGCGCCTTCGCCGCGAGGGACTCGTTCGTCCGGGCGAGCTCGGCGGTTACCGCGGCAATCCGCCCGGCGGCCGTCGCGAGCTCGCGTCGCACCTCTTCGAGCTGGGTCTGAAACCCCGCGGCGCGGGACTCGGCGGCTTGCATCGCGGCGCCATTGTCGAGCGCCGCGCGCTCGCCGTCGTTGGCGCGGCACAGCGCCGTGTGCAGCGCTTTCTTCGCGATCTCGAGCTCGAGTGCCAGAGTGTCCGCCCGCGCCTGCGCGTCGGTGCGTGCCGCTTTCAGCTCAGCAAGAGCGCGGTCGTAAGATCGCGCGCGCGCATCCTGCGCCGCGATCCATGCTTCGATATCCCGCAGAAATTCCGGCGGCGGCAGCTCCGCCAGTGACTGCGGCCGGTTCTCGCTGCAGGCAGGATCGGCGGCCGGCAGCTGCGGCTCGCTCGACTCGCCGTGCAGGTTGCCGGCGAGGAGTTGCGCCTCGTAGGCGGCGACATCCAGCGCCCGCAGTTCGTCGGTGTTGTCGAGGCCCGTTTCGGCCTTGATCGGGGGTGCGGCTTGCCGCACCGGGGTGCTTTCGGGTTCCATATTGTTCTTCTGCGGGGGTACTGCCGCCGATGCCGCGCTACGGCGGCTTCTCACGTGCGGTCGGGTCCTGCTGCGGGATAGGTTGCTCCCGGGCGGGAGGGGCGTCAACTGGATGCGGTGCGCGACATATTGCGTCGCTGCAGGGGTGGGCGCCGGAAACGCGCAACTGGCTGATTTGCGTGCCGCTAGCTGACGGCCGAGGTGCCGTGTGAGGCTTGAGCGACGCGTCAGCCAAGACTGGCACGTCGACGCCTGCTTACCTGCGGGTCTGCGGGCGAGCTGCCTACAGACCGGCCGCCGCGGATTCTGCAGCATTTCCGTCCAATGGTGAGGAGTCTTGCAGCGCGGGATTTGGCCACGACGCCGGTGGCGAAGGCACTGGCCTGCGGCGTGATCGGGGTGCTCGCGTGGACCGCGCATCCGGACGGCGCGACAGGCGACACCGAGCGGCCGGCAGGCACCGAGGGGCACACGCCGGCATCCGGCAGCGAGCGATCCGCCACCCGGCCGCAGGCTGACCTCTCGGGCCGCGAGCGCACCGGCATCGCCTCGTTCTATGCCGCGCGGTTTGCCGGAAGAAAGATGGCGGACGGAACCAGGATGAACCCGCAGGGCGACAATGCCGCCAGCCGCACGCTGCCGCTCGGCACCATCGCGCAGGTCACCGATCTTGCGACTCACAGGAGCGCGGTGGTCACGATCCAGGACCGCGGGCCGTATGTACCGGGACGGATCGTGGACCTCTCGCCCGCCACCGCGCGCCGGATCGGCATCACGCCGCGGATCGGGATCGCCAGGGTCCGGGTGACGCCGCTCGTCGTGCCGTTGCCCGGTGGACGAGTCAGGCTCGCCAGCGCGGCGCCGCAGGAGCGACCGGCCGGCTGACGCGCCCCGCGGGGAAGCAGCTCATGCTCAGGCGGTCGAGCCGCCTGCCAGGTCTCGCGCCACAAATTCCGCGCAGAGCTTCTCGAGAACGGGGCGCTGGCCCTTGATGATCTTGTGGAGGGCGCGGGAGCTCTCGAACCAGGCACCGCGATCGGCCTCGGGGAACTGAGTGGTGCGTCCCGAACCGGGCGGCCACTGCATCTCGAACAGATTGCTGCGCAGCTCGGCGGGGTTGCAGTCCCCCTCGATCGCCCAGATGTGCAAGCGCTTGCCGCTGGGCTGGCGGAAGACTCCGAGATCCCGTTCCTGCCCGCCCGGCCCGGCAGCAAAGCCGGTCTCTTCGGTGAATTCCCGCCGCGCGCATTCGAGCTCGTCTTCCTGCGGGTTGACGAGACCCTTGGGCACCGACCAGGCGCCGTCGTCCTTGTTGGCCCAGTACGGCCCTCCCGGATGGATGAGAAACACTTCCAACCCCGAGCCACGGCGGCGGTAGAGGAGCAGGCCCGCGCTGGTCACCGGCATCGGCGCCTCACTACGCGTCAGTGCTTCGCCACCGGTGCACGGGGCTGCTCCTGCGTGCGCGTCAGGCGCAGCAGGTCCTCGAGCGAAACGCTGCCGCCGCAACACAGCAGCGCCACGGTTCGATTGGTGAACTCGGCGCTGTGGCACAGCGCGGCGGCCAGGGCAATCGCACCGCTCGGCTCGAGTACGATCTTGAATTCCTCGAAGGCAATGCGCATCGCCGTCCGCACCGCGTCATCCGCCACGGTGATGCCGCGCGAGATGAGGTGTGCCGCCGCCTCGAAGGGCACGGCGCCCGGAGTGAATGCCTGCATGGCATCGCAGATCGTCGGCGGATTGCCGACGTTGTGCTCGCGACGCCGCGAGATCAGCGAGCGGCGCATGTCGTCACAGGCTTCCGGCTCGACGGCGATCACCTCCGCGCCGCTGCCGAAGTGCTTCTCGGCGAGTGCCGTTCCGGCGATCAACCCGCCACCGCCCACCGGGCAGAGGATGCAGTCGAAGCGCACCTGCGCGCGCTCCGCGTCGAGCTGCACTTCGCGCATGAGCGTCGACTGGCCGGCGACGACCAGGGGATCGTCGAAGGGATGCAGGTACACCCGACCTTCCTGCTCGGCGATCTCGCGGGCGCGTGCGTTGGCGACCTGTTCGCGGTTCTCCTTGCCGTGCTCGGTGAGCACCACCGTGGCGCCGGCGCGGCGGGTCAATTCCACCTTGCGCTGCGGAGCATCGCACGGCATCACGATTGTCACCGGGACACCGGCAAGGCGACCGGCGAGCGCCAGTGCCTGTGCGAAGTTGCCCGAGGAGAAGGCCACCACGCCGCGGCCGCGCTCGTCCGCCGACAGACGGCTCACCCGAAAGCACGCGCCGCGCATCTTGAACGAGCCCGCGAGCTGCAGCGATTCGGCCTTGAGAAATACGCGCGCTCCGACCAGTGAGTCCACGTAGTCAGAACGCAGCAGCGGCGTCCAGCGCACCACAGGGCGAACCGCTTGCCACGCGGCCTCGAGGAGGGGCTTGGCAATCGTCGTCATCGCGCACTCACACACTGGCTCATTGCGACGCCACCCTGGTTTTCCAGCATACCCCGCTGCGGTGCCGGCCGCACCGTCAGCGCGGGGTGCGATCGCTGCGCTCCCCGACCGCCGGCGGTGCGGGCCGGGCGAATCGTTCGGGCCTGTAAGGGCTGAACATCGGCGCGCGCGAGCCATGCAACACCTCATCGGTGGTGAGTCGGCCGATGATGGGGGCCAGCGTCACACCGCTGTGGGTCACGGCGACGTGAATGTCGGGGGCGCTCGCCAGCGCGCCCATCACGGGCAATTCGTCGCTGGGCATCGGCCGGAAGCCGAGCGTGAGGCGCTCCAGCGCTGCGTCCTGCGCCCCCGGAAGGAACCGGCCGATTTTGGTGAGGATTCTCCTGCCGTGATAGTCGCGCAGCTCAGCGGTGGGGAACTGCTCCGCGTGCGCACGGATTCCCTGGTGCGCGGGCGTGGCGGGTGGATTGGGCGCATCGGTGCCGACCACCGAGCCGTCTTTCATCTGCTTGAACGACACTCCGCCCGGCGCGTCGTGCACCAGTCTCGTCAGCGGCCGCACCGCGGCGCTGTGCGCGAGAATCCCCGGAGCGTGCTTGAGGGTGAGCGGGAAACCGGCCATGGCGAGGATCCGGGGCGTATCGACGCCCGCGGCGACGACCAGCCGATCGAGCGCGACGCGGCCCTGGCTGGTGAGCACCCCCTGCAGGCGTCCCGCGTGCAGATCGAGCGCAGTGAGCTCGCATGGAAACAGCACCCGAGCACCCGCCGCGGTGGCCGCAGCGAGGAATCGTTGCGTGACGTGCACCGGATCCAGGTGCGCGTCGATCGATGAGTAGATTGCCTCGGTGACGAGGCCCGGTCGCACGTTCGGGTCGAGGCTGGCGAGCTCCCCGCTGGTGATGGCGCGTGCCGGATACGGCGAGCTGGCAAGCTGCCGCGCGTTGGCGCGCACCACCTCGGCTTCCGTGGCATTGCCGGCCCAGTTGACATAACCGCCCCAAACCAGGTCCAGGGACAATGCCCGGTCGAGATCGTGGTAGGCGCTCAGGCTCTGAAGACGCAGCGCCCGGTAGTGGGGGTCATCCACGAACGCATTGACCCAGGCGAAGGAGTTCTGGGTCGCGCCCTGCGCCGGTCCGATCTTCTCGAACAGCCACACCTGCGCACCGGCCCGCGCCAGATGCATGGCGATGGACGCGCCGACGATCCCGCCGCCAACGACGCCTGCCCTGAGCGGGGAGCCCGCGGAGGTTGCCGGCCGCAGCAGCCCGGCCGAGCCGGCGGCCAGCAGAGCGGCCAGCAGCTGACGCCGAGTGCGATTGAGCTCGCGCATGGCGCGGAAGATTGCCGCACGGTGCGCGCCGCGAGCAAGCCGCTGCGCCCGCGGTGCCGCCGTGAGCGGCGGCTGTGAGTGCGCGCGGCGGTTACAGGTCCGCGGCCGGGTGAGCCGGGGATTGCGGCTGCGCCGTCGGCGTGCTGCCTCTCAGCAGGGCGTTCAGGTTCCTGCGCATGGCGTTCAGCTGCCCGATCGCGGCCAGGGTCTTGAGCGCTTCGCGCAACGGCTGCAGTGGGAAGCCGCCGTAGTGGCCGGACTGCCTGATGTTGCTGGTGACCGTCGACCGGCCCGCCAATACCACGTCGTCGGCGATGGTGAGGTGCGCTCCGACGACGGAGTTGCCGCCAGTGACGAAGTTGCGTCCGATCCTGGTGGAGCCGGCCATCATGAAGCCGGCCGTGTAGAAACCGTTCTCGCCGAGATCGCAGTTGTGCGCGATATGACAGATGTTGTCGAGCTTCGCCCCGGACCTGATGCGGGTCGAGGTGAGCGTGGCGCGATCGATCGAGCAGTTGCCGCCAATCTCCACCTCATCGCCGATCTGCACATTGCCGAGTTGCGGGACCTTGTGCGGTTTGCCCGCGCCGTCCTTGACGTAGCCGAAACCGTCGGAGCCGATGGTGGTGTGTGGATGGATCTCGCAGGCGGCGCCGATCTCGCACGCCGCACCGACGAAGACGTGGGGGTGCAGGATCGTCCCGGCACCGATATGCACGTCGTTCTCGATCACCACGTGCGTGCCGATCAGGCAGCCGTCGCCGATCGAGCTGCGCGCGCCGATCACGCAGTACGGGCCGAGCACCACGTTGCGGCCGAGCGTGGCGCTCGGATGGACCAGCGCCGTGGGGTGATGATCGCCCCATTGCGTGAAGCGCTCGGCCTTGCGCTCGAAGTACCTGAGCAGCACCGCCATGGCCGCAGGAATGGCCGGCACGGCGAAATAGCACGCGCTGCACGCCGCGCTCGCCTCCACCAGCGGGGCGAGCTTCTCGTGCACGATGATGATCGCCGCCTTGCGGCGCGCGGCTTCCGTGAGCTGCGCCGGCTGTGAGACGAACACCAGGCTCTCGTTACAGGTCTCCTCCGGGCGACGGCAGGCGCTGGCGCAGGCCGTCAGATCCCCGTGCAGGAAGGTGAACAGATCGGCGTGCTCGTTACGGATCGTTTGAGCTTTAAGCATGACGGCTCACCGCAGAGGGGAGGAGTTGAGGGAGGTAGGCTGGTCAACCCGCCGGCAGGATTCCGCGAGGTGCGGTGCGCGCGGTCACTTCGCCGCGCCAGTTGAGCCAGGTATGGTTCGCGTAGTCGTACAGCTTGCAGCGGCGCACGCAATCGCGGTACGAGCGCCAGCCGAGGCGGTAGCTGACGACGCTGTCGGGGGCGCGCTCCTGCACCTGACGCTGCGCGCGCCGCAGCGCGAACATGGAGATGCGCGGATCAAGGTGATGGGCGTTGTGCTCCATGATGCCGTGCATCAGCCGGTCGACACCGAGCGGTAGCCGCACGGTCGCCGTGGCGGTCAGGTAGGCGCGCGCGTGCTGCCATTCCTGCCGTTTCTGGAACCACGCGATCGAGGGGTGGGTGTGCTGCACGAAGACCACGAACCCCATGATGGTGTTCCACAGCACGAACGGAATGACCATGGCCGTGAGCGCCAGCAACCACAACGGCTGGTGAGTGCGCACGGCCACCAACACGACGGTGCCCGTCCAGGCGACGGCACCGACGCTCACCAGCGCGCTGTCGAGCTTGTACTTCAGGCGGGCGGAACCGATCTCCTTGCGGGTCGCGAAGTACAGCTTCTTCCACCACAGCTCGCGGAAGTAATACAGTCCGCAGCCCAACCCGCAGCGGTAGATGCGCTCCATGATCTGCCGCTGCCGCGGCAGGCGGTCGAATTCCTCCTTGGAATAAGGAGTCCAGACCTGGTCACGGCCCTTGAGGTTGTTGAAGCCGTGGTGCGCGACGTTGTGGCCGACGTCCCAGAGACTGAAGGCCGTCATCGACGGCAGGAAGGCGATGCGGCCGATGACGCTGTTGAGCGTTCGGCCGGCGAACAAGCTGCCGTGACAGGCGTCGTGGCCCACCATGAACAGGCGCAGCATGCCGGCGGTGATCAGCACGCTGCCGATAAGTTTGAGTGCGGGATTTTCGGCCGCGAGTGCCAGCCCCATGCCGGCGGCGAACAGCACCACGTTCAGCGTGAGGACGGCAAACGGACGTAGGACGCCGGAGGAGGGTGAGGGGGTGCCCAGCAACGCCTTGCGGCTCGGTCCGTGCGATTGCACGCGGCGCATGTTACGCGCCTCGGCGCGCCAAAATCCGGAATTTTGCCCAGTACGGTCTTACAAATATGTGTCCTAGCGCACAGACGGCTGCAAGTCTCTTAAGCCTCTCTTAAGCCGCGGCTGCGATCGGCGTCACTCTGCCGTGGCAGGTGCCGCGTCCGGCGACGCGTCTGGCGCGGCGACTGGCGCCACGGCTGGCCGACGCGCCTGCTGCTCGCCGCGAACTTCGCTCAGGGACAGCCCGGTATCGGCGGCGATGACGGCGAGGATGGGATGCGCGGTGTCTGAGGGCATGCGCAGTCCGTGGACTTTCTCCCAGGCGCGGATGCGCACCGCGGGCGAGTTCGCACTGGAGCGCTGCTCGTCCAGATCGAGACGGCGGCGCTCAGCGCGCTCCTCCTCGGCGAGCGCCAGCCGGGCGCGGTAATCGGTGAGCGCATCATTCGCGCTGGGGCGCGACGTGCTGTCCTTTGCGGGAGGCCAGGAAGTGAGATCCAAATTGTCACCTGAGGTCGTCATGGCGCGCCCATGGCTTTGCGGACGATGCTCCCGGGCGCGCATGCGCCCGGGAGCTGTCGCCGCACGCTAAGCTAAGCTCAGTAGCGCCGCGGGCGCCCGCCACCGCCGCCGCCAGCTTTGTCCTGGGCTTCGTTGACCTTCAGGGCGCGGCCATCGAAGTCCTTGCCATTGAGTGCCTGCATCGCACGCGACGCATCGGCATTGGACATTTCCACGAAGCCGAAGCCGCGCGGCCGACCGGTGTCGCGATCATTGATCAGCGACACGGTCTCGACCGTGCCGTGCTGGGCGAACAACGCACGTACGGCCTCATCGGTCGCGGTGAAGGGAAGATTTCCGACGTATAGTTTGGTCACAAGTTACTCACGAAAAAAAGTTAACAACGGCAGAACAGGTCCTGCCTCCTGGTTCGTCAAGCTTTGCGAGGGTGAGAGATTGGCCGCAGGTAGCGCCGCGAGGGCGCGCGCAAGCCAAGACAGACAAGCCGAAAGTTACGAGCCGCTGCGCAGGCTACAGGTTTTCGGGTGCGCCTGCCCGCATTTCCGTGTAGCGGCCCGGAATCAAGGGTTAAGGGCCGGCTGCGGGCACGCCCGTCAAGCCGCTGGCCGGGGCGCAGGTTAATCTATGTGTCCGTCCCGCCGGAGGTCGCTCACCGATGTCCGGGTCGCGACAGGCAAGACCCTCGCCGGCAGCAGCTAGAGCATGAACAGCCCAGGGAACACCACGGTCCGTCCCGCCACCGCGCCGCCGATCCTGGCGGTGAGCGGGCTGCGGAAAACGTACGCCAGCGGTCTCGTGGCGCTCGGCGGAATCGATCTGACGATCTACCGCGGCGAGATTTTCGCGCTGCTCGGACCGAACGGCGCCGGCAAGACCACCCTGATCAACATCATCTGCGGCATCGTCACCGCCACTGCCGGCACCGTGGTGGCCGATGGCCACGACATCGTGCGCGACTACCGCGCCGCGCGTAGCCGCATCGGGCTGGTGCCGCAGGAGCTGCACACCGACACGTTCGAGAGCGTCTGGGCGACGACCCAGTTCAGCCGCGGGCTGTTCGGCAAGCCGCCGAACCCGGCGCATTGCGAGAAGGTGCTGCGCGACCTGTCGCTGTGGGACAAGCGCGACGAGCGGATCATGAACCTCTCCGGAGGCATGAAGCGCCGCGTGCTGATCGCCAAGGCCCTGGCGCACGAGCCCACAATCCTGTTTCTCGACGAGCCGACCGCCGGCGTCGACGTGCAGCTGCGCCGCGACATGTGGCAGATGGTGCGCGCGCTGCGCGAGAACGGCGTCACCATCATCCTCACCACCCACTACATCGAGGAAGCCGAGGAGATGGCCGACCGTATCGGCGTGATCAGCAAGGGGGAGCTGATCGTGGTCGAGGACAAGACGGTGCTGATGCGCAAGCTCGGCAAGCGGCAGCTGACGCTGCAATTGCAGCAGCCGCTGACGCAGCCGCCGCCGGGCCTGTCGGGATATCCGCTGGCGCTGTCCGCGGATGGCCACGCGCTGGTCCTGACATTCGATGCCCACAGCCGCGAGACGCGCATTCCCGCGCTGCTGAAGACGCTCGCCGAGCTGAACATCGAGGTCAGGGATTTGCACTCGAGCGAGAGCTCGCTCGAAGACATCTTCGTCGACCTGGTGCGGGCGCGCGCATGAACGTGCACGCCATCCGCGCCATCTACCGCTTCGAGATGGCCAGGACGTTTCGCACGCTGATGCAGAGCATCGCCTCCCCGGTGCTGTCGACCTCACTGTACTTCGTGGTCTTCGGTGCCGCGATCGGGCGGCGCATGGGAGCGATCGATCACGTCAGCTACGGCGCGTTCATCGTGCCGGGCCTGATCATGCTGTCGATTCTCAGCGAGAGCGTCTCGAACGCCTCGTTCGGCATCTACCTGCCCAAGTGGTCGGGCACGATCTACGAGCTGCTGTCGGCGCCGGTGTCATACGTCGAGGTGCTGCTCGGCTACGTCGGCGCAGCGGCCACCAAGTCCGTCATGCTCGGCATCCTGATCCTGGTGACGGCGCGTGTGTTCGTCCCCTACCAGGTTGTGCACCCACTGTGGATGGCCGGCTTCCTGGTGCTGACAGCGGTGAGCTTCAGCCTGTTCGGCTTCATTATCGGTGTGTGGTCGAACAGCTTCGAGCAGCTGCAGATCGTGCCGCTGATGGTGCTTACGCCGCTCACCTTCCTCGGGGGGGCCTTCTACTCGATCAGCATGCTGCCGCCGCTGTGGCAGAAGATCACTCTCTTCAACCCGGTGGTCTATCTGGTCAGCGGCTTTCGCTGGAGTTTCTTCGGGGTCGCGGACGTAGACGTGATCGCGAGCACCGCCGCGACCCTGGCATTCCTGGTGCTGTGCCTGCTGCTGGTGCGCTGGATATTCAAGAGCGGCTACAAACTCAAGAACTAGACCCTGCCAGCGGCCACACGCCATGACGCTTACGTGTGACGCATGAGGCCGGCAATCATCGCGCTGACGCTGTTTGCCGCGCTGCTGCATGCGACCTGGAATGCGGTGCTGCGCAGCGGCGTCGACCGCTTGTGGTCAGTCACGGTCATGAGCTTCGCGACGACGGCGGCGGCCATTCCGCTGGTACTGCTGCTGCCGCTGCCGCAGTCGGATTGCTGGCTGTATCTGGGCAGTTCGGCGGTGTTGCAGGTCGCCTACAGCATCCTCCTGGCCTATGCCTACCAGCACGGCGAGCTGGCACAGGTCTACCCGGTGGTCAGGGGCAGCGTGCCCGTGCTGGTAACCGTCGGCGGGTTCGTGCTCATGGGTCAGCGCCCGAGCCACACGGCGTTGCTCGGCATCGCCCTGATTTCCTTCGGCATCGCGAGTCTTGCCGTCGGCAGGTTGCGCACGGAGGCGAAATCGCTCGCCTTGTCCGTGGCGACCGCGATGGTGGTCGCCTGCTACGTAACGGCCGACGCCATCGGGGTGCGGCTGGCCGGCAATCCGCAAGCTTATGCAGCCTGGATCTTCCTTATCTACGGCGTGCTGTTGCCGGCCGCTTTCGTGCTGCTCAGGGGCGCAATCGCGGTGGATCTGCGCGCCGCCGAGACGCGGAAGGCCCTGGCGGGCGGAATCCTGACGCTGGCGAGCTATGCGGCCATCATCACCGCGCTCGCGCTCGGGACGGCGGGCCCGATCGTGGCGTTGCGCGAGACAAGCATCGTGTTCTCTGCCGTGCTCGGTCGCGTCGTCCTCGGCGAACGCCTCACGCGGCGGCGCGTGCTGGTCTGCTTCGCCGTCGCGCTGGGCGCGGTATGCATCGGCTGGACACGGTGAGCTGCCGATGGATCGTCCGGACCTGCAATGGGTGAGAATCGACGTATGGCCGGGGTAAGATCCGGCAACGCCGCCTGAGCGGCGGGTACCAGGGGGTTGCCGTGATCTTCGAATCGATCGCGAGCGGCGGCTGCCGCTCGTATCTGGTCGGCTGCGCGGACACCTGCGGCGCCGTGGTCATCGATCCGGAGATCACCCAGCTCGACCGCTACCTGGGTTTGGCGGCCCGCCACGGGCTGCAGATACGCTACCTGATCGATACCCACACGCACGCCGACCACTTCTCCGCCGCCGCGGAGCTGGCGCGCCGTATGAGCGTGCCGGTCGTGATGCACCGGGCGAGTCCGGCGCCGTTCGTGGGCATCCGCGTCGAGGACGGCGAGCTGATCGCCGTCGGAGGTTTGCGCCTGAACGTCCTGCACACGCCGGGGCATACCGCGGACTCGATGTGCCTCGTCGTCGAGGACCGCGTGTTCACCGGAGACACGCTGCTCATGGGTGCCACCGGCCGTACCGATCTGCCGAGCGGCGATCCCGAGGCGCTCTACGACAGCCTGTTCCAGCGCCTATTGCGCCTCGAACCGGCGCTCAAGGTATTCCCGGCGCACGAATACAAGGGCCGGGCTCACTCGAGCATAGGCGAAGAACTGGCGGGCAATCCGCGCCTGCAGTCGGGCGACCGCCGCACCTTCGTCGACATGATGCGCAATCTCAACCTCTGCGCGCCGACGCACCTCACGGAAGCGCTGCGCGTCAACATGAGCGGCGGCAAGAGCATCGCGCAGCTGCTGGCTGCCGCGGCTCTGAAAGTGCCGTTCATGTCGCTCGCCGACCTGAGGAACTGTGTGCTAGCGCGCGACCCGGATCTGATCATCCTCGACGTGCGCGAGCGTGAGGCATTCGAGCGCGCGCACCTTCCCGGGGCGAGGCACCTGCCGCGCGGACAACTGGAGCTGCGCGTCAACGAGGAGCTGCCGGATCCGACCCGGCGCGTGCTGGTGTACTGCGAGCTCGGCCAGATCTCGACGCTCGCCGCCGCGACACTGCGGGAAGTTGGGTATCAGCGTGCGGTGGCGCTCGATGGCGGGATGCGCGCCTGGCGCGAGGCCGGGTACCCGGTCGAGGCTGCCGCGAGCGTGCCCGGTTAGCCGCTGGTGAGCGCGATGAATTCCGGGTTGTCGCGCAGCGACGCCATGTCCGGGTCGTTCTTCATCCAGCCGAAGTTGAGCTGACCCCGGGCGATCGCCTGCCGCACCAGCTCCAGTGCGCGCTGCGTTTCGCCCAGTCGCGCGTGCAGGCACGCGCAGTTGTAGAGCATCATCGGATCGTCGGGGCTGATCTCGATGGCGTTGGAACCTTCGCGGATGGCGTCTTCCTTGCGACCTGACTCGGCAAGCGTGACCGCGTAGAACATTCGCATCCGCGAATCGTCGGGGTTCTGCAGGATGTAGTTCGGCAGCCGCTCGAGCATCTGATCGCGCGCCGCCCGCGCCTCACTGTGACGCCCGAGCCCATCGCAGGTCATGGCGAGGTCCGCGTAACCGGAAATGAACCCGGGCTTGAGCTCGATCACGCGCTGGAAGAGCGCGAAGGCCTGCTCGAACTCACCGTTGGTAAAATGAATGCGCCCGAGCGTCCAGTGAGCGACGAAATCATCCGGGGCGAGCTCGATGGCTTTGCGGCTCGAGGCACTCGCCTCATCGAGCTTCCCCCAGATGAAGTAGGACAGGCCCATGGCGGTGTAGGCTTCCGGCAGGTTGCCGTCATACATGAGCGCCTTGAAGCTCATTTCCTGAGCGCGGTTGCGATACTTTTCGTCACGGGCGAAATACTGGTACATCTGCCCGTAGGCGCTCGAACAGGCCGCATAGGCGGCCGCGTAACGTGGGTCGAGCTCGATCGCCCGCTCGAACAGCTGGATGGCGTACTCGACGCTGCGCTTGGTCAGCCGATACAGATAGTCCTGGCCCCGCAGGTACAGGTCGTACGCCTGCGCGTTGACGGTCTGGCGCTTGGTCAGCGAGACCTTTTCGGAGAACGACAACTTCAGCTTCAGCGCTTCGACGATCTGCTTGGCGACCTGCTCCTGGATGTCGAAGATGTCATCCAGCTTGCCCTTGTAGGTGTTCCCCCAGATCTGGCGGTTGGTTTCGACGTCCACCAGCTGCACCGTAATGCGCACCGAATCCTGGAAGCGCCGCACGCTGCCGCCGACGATGTAGCGTGCGCCAAGCTCGTTGCGGATGGCCTGCACGTCGTGCTTGCGCTCCTTCAGCTGCTTGGTCGCCCAGCGCGAGATCAGCTCGATCTCGCTCACCAGTGACAGGCGGGCGATCAGCTCTTCGGTCAGTCCGTCGCTGAAGTAGTCGGTTTCCTGGTCGGGACTGATATTGTCGAAAGGCATCACCGCGAGTGCGCCGCGTTCGGCACTCGCGAGCGGACGTATGGACCCGGCGGTACGCTGATCCGCCGCCGGCACGGCCACACTGCTATCCGCCGCCGCCGCGGCAGGCTTCGCCTCCGGCGCCGCGGCGATCTTCACCCCGATCCGCTCCAGCGAGCGCAGGATGGACTTCAGCCCCGCGTCCGTGTCAGCGCCTTTGAAGTACTCGATGTGCTGAATGCCGGCCAGCTGGTACTTGAGCTTCGACGGGATCACCGTCGGCTCGAGGTGCACCGGCAGGATGTGTCCCTTGCGCTCGCTGACGAGCGAGACCTCCTTGGTGACGTTATGCGAGTGGACGGCCGACTCGGTCACCATCAGCAGCAGGACCTTGGCGCTCTCCAGAGCGTTGACGATCTGCTCGCTCCACAGCGATGCGGCGTCCAGGGCGCCCTGGTCGATCCACAGGGACACTCCCGCCTCGCGTAGCTTCGCAGCCAGGTCGAATACCAGTCGCTCGTCGTCACGGGAGTAACTGACGAAGACCTCGGCGGACTGCGCCACGGGTGCCCCTTTAGGATTGCGCCGGAAAGCGCCAGCTTAAGTTACGCTTTTGCCGGCAGATTAGCACGAAGTCGGGCGGCGGCCCGTGGCGGCGCCGCGATCCGGCGTCGGCCCGGGCGCTATGTCAACCGAACAGTCCCACCAGCCCGATGATGATCAGGTAGATCGCGACGATGTAGTTGAGCAGGCGCGGGATCATGAGGATCAGGATGCCGGCGATCAACGCCAGCACCGGTCCGATGATCAGATGGATGTTCATGGCTCGCACTTCCTTGTGGGTCGATGCACCGGTGACTGATTCTAGCCGCGAAAGTCACTGAGCACCCGCTGCAGCGGCCCGGGATCGACGTGCACCGGACCGGTGAAGGGATGATCGATCGACACGATCACGAACAGCCCCATGAAGACGATGACCGCGAGGATGCCGCTCATCAACACCTGGGCCTTGAGGTTCTCGGTACCGAAGAAGTAGGTGAAGGCCACGGTCAGGCCGCCGCCGAGAATCAGCGCCGCCCACAGCACCCCCGGCATGATACCGACGGCGAGATGCAGCCGGCTGCGGCGCGCCTCGGTGATGAGGTCGATCTGGTTGAAGATCGGCACCAGCACGGCGGACGGCCGCAGCGCGGTCAGGTCCATGTGCAGCGCCGCGGTGTAGAGGGCGTCCAGCCCCTGGTTCGCCTCGGCGCTCTCCTGCTCGCGCGCCATCTGCGGCCAGTCGCGCTCGATCGCCAGCGTGAGGTATGCAGCCAGCGCACTGCGCACTTGGCGCGCTGCCGGCTCAGGCCCCGCGGCGAGCCGGTAGAGCGTGGCTGCTGCACCGGCCTCGCTCACCACGGCGAGCTCGGCGTCGGTGTAGCGCTGCCACACGACGACGATGGCGAACGCCATCAGCACCGCGTAGATCACCCCGACCACGGCGAACTTGAAACCGGCGACCTCGTTGTTGGTCGTGAGGCGTTCGAGACCGACGTGCCTGCGGACCAGGATCAGCCCGCAGCACGCGATGATGGTCGGTATGACGACCAGCAGGATCGCCGTGATCCACAACGGAAGTGCAGAGAGAAACAGTGACATCGGGCCCGCGCTCCTTCACCGTTAGCTCAAGGGCAGAAAGAATGGACCACCACGAACCAACAGGCAAACATGAGCCGCTAGGCGGCCGGCCGGCGCGACTGTGTCAGCGGTTGGCCACGAACCTCGCGAGGATGCCGGCCGAGTAGTGCGCCGCAATGCCGCGCGCGAAGCGCGGAAAGTCGTGCACCGAGTTCTCGTCCGCGGAGTCGGAGATGGTGCGCAGCACCGCGAACGGGATGGAGTACTCGTGGCACACCTGCGCCACCGCCGCGCCTTCCATCTCCACGCAGCACACCTGCGGCAGGCGCTGGCGCAGCGCCTGCGCCTCGGCAGCGTTCGAGAAGAACTTATCGCCGCTGGCGATGAGTCCGTGGATCACCTGCGGCGCGTCGATGTGAAAGAATTCACGCTCGGCGCGCGCCACGTGCCCGGGCAGATCCTCGGCGAGGAATCCACGCGCGGCGCTCATCAGGCGCTCGCTGAGTCCCTGATTCGTACCGAACACCGCCTTGCCGAGCAGCGGAACCTCGTAGCGCGGGAAGATCGGGCTGGCATCCATGTCGTGCTGCAGCAGGCCGCTGGCGACGACCACGTCGCCGATCGCAACTCCCCGGCGCACGCCGCCGGCCACGCCGCTGAACACCAGCTCGCTCACCGGATATGCCGCGAGCAGTTGGGTGACCGTCGCGGCCGCCGCGACCTTGCCATAGCGGGAGAACACGGCGACCGCCTCCACTTGCGCGAAGCGGCCGGCATGGAAACGGCGCTGCCCGAAGTCCTGCGTCTGCACCCCGTGCAGCGACTCGAGCACGCAGGCGATCTCCTCGTGCATCGCGCTAACGATGGCGAGCATTCACCGTCCTGCAAGGGTTGCGCAAACAACTCAACGCCTTCTCCCGCGCGCCGCCGGCGGGCGCGCCGCAGCGGCTTTGAGCATAGCGCACGGCAGGTGTGCGGCCGACGCGCACCCGAGTGCGCATCGTCGCGCGCCAAATTGCAGTGGCCGCTGCATTGCGGCACACTCGCCGACTCTACTAATACAAGACAGTACCCGAAACTGCCTATGGCGACTTCCGCGACTGCCGCCCAGCTCGTCACCACGCTCGACGACGATGCCTGGGACGACCTGCTGAGCTTCATCGAGGAGCGGCGCGTCATTCCGATCGTCGGCCCCGAGCTGCTGCTGGTGGCGACCGATCGTGGCCCGCGGCTGCTGTTCGACTGGGCGGCCGAGAAGCTCGCCGCGCGGCTCAACGTCGATACCGCGGAACTGGCCCATCCTTACTCGCTCAACGACGTGGTGTGCCTGTTCCTGGCCGCGCGCGGCCGCCGCGAAGAAGCCTACGTGCGCCTGCGCAGCATCATCAAGGATGCGGCGTTCGAGCCGCCGGCGGCGCTGCGGCGTCTGGCGGCGATCACCGACTTCGACCTGTTCGTCTCCACGACCTCGGACTCGCTGCTGGAGAGTGCCGTCAACCTGGAGCGCTTCGGCGGCTCCCCCTCGACCGAGGTGCTGTCCTACGCACCCAATCGCGTGGTCGACCTGTCCGGCGAGCGCGACCGCCTGCAGCGCCCGGTGGTCTATCACCTGTTCGGCAAGCTCTCGGCCTCGCCCACCTACGTCATCTCGGACGAGGATCTGCTGGAATTCATCTGCGCCCTGCAGAGCGAGCACCTGGTGCCGGAGAAGCTCTTCTACGAGCTCGAGCACAATCACCTGCTGTTCATCGGCAGCAACTTCACCAACTGGCTGGCGCGGCTGTTCCTGCGCATGGCGAAACGCCAGCGCCTCTCCGATCCGCGCGATGTCGGCGAGGTGCTGGCGGACGACCACAGCAGCGAGGACGACCGCCTGGTGTCCTTCCTGCAGCAGGTGAGCGTGCGCACACGCATCTACGTGGGTGCCGAGCGCTTCGTCGAGGAGCTGCATGCCCGCTGGCAGGCGCGGCGCAAGCCCGCCGCCGCCTCAGGCGGCGCGACGCCGGCGCGCTTCCTGCCTCCCGCGCGCGAGATGCCGGACAATGCGGTGTTCATCAGCTACGCGCGCGAGGACCTCGCCGCGGTCCAGCAGATCAAGGCCGGCCTGGAAGCCGCCGGCATCACCACCTGGTTCGACATCGACCGCCTGGAGGCGGGCGATGACTACGATCGCAAGATCCGCAACTACATCGCGCGCTGCTCCTATTTCATCCCGGTGGTCTCGGCCACCACCCAGCGCCGTCTCGAGGGCTACTTCCGCCGCGAGTGGAGCTACGCCATGGACCGGGCGCGCAACATGGCCGACGGTGCGCTGTTCATCCTGCCGGTGAGCATCGACGCCACCACGGCAGCCGCAGCATTGGTGCCCGACAAGTTCAAGGCGCTGCACTTCACACCGCTGCCCGGCGGACAGGTAACGCCGGAGCTCACGCAGCGCCTGGCGGACTTTATGAGCGCGCGCTCCTCATGAACGACGTCGCCGCCAGGCCCTCGCCCATCGACGCGTCCGCCACCGTCGACGAGAGCAATCCGTGGCTCGGGCTCGCCTCGTTTACCGAGGAGACGCGCGCTTACTTCTTCGGCCGCGAGGAGGAGGTAGCCGAGCTCGCGCGGCGCGTGCAGCGCAAGCTCCTCACGCTGCTGTTCGGCCAGTCGGGCCTAGGCAAGACCTCGATCCTGCGCGCCGGACTGGTACCGCGGCTGCGCGGGCAGGGCTACTGCCCGATCTACGTGCGCATCGACTACGCGCGCAGCGCCCCCGAGCCCGCCGAGCAGATCAAGCAGGCGATCATGCAGAGCGCGCGCCGCTCGGGCCAGTGGACCCAGGTCGGCGTGGCGGTGGCCGGCGAGTCGCTGTGGGAATTCCTGCACCACCGCGACGACGTGCTGCACGATGAGCACGGCGCGACGCTGATACCGCTGCTGATCTTCGATCAGTTCGAGGAGATCTTCACGCTGGCGCAGAGCGACGAGTTCGGCCGGGCGCGCGCCGCACGCTTCCTCGCCGAGCTCGCCGACCTGGTCGAGAACCGTCCGCCGAAAGCCTTCGAGGCGAAGCTCGAGGAGGACGAGTCCGCGGCCGAGCGCTTCGATTTCGCGCGCAGCGACTACCGCGTGCTGATTGCGCTGCGCGAGGACTATCTGGCGCCGCTCGAGGGGCTGAAGAAGGACATCCCCAGTATCTCGCAGAACCGCCTGCGGCTTGCGCCGATGACCGGCACCCAGGCGCTGGCGGCGGTGCTGCAGCCGGGCAGGAAGCTGGTCTCGGAGGAAGTGGCCGCGGCCATCGTGCGCTTCGTCGCCGGCGGCGCGGAGCTGGCCAACGCGGTGGTGGAGCCGTCGCTTCTGAGCCTCATCTGCCGCGAGCTGAACGACGCGCGCGTCGCCCAGAGCCGCAGCGAGATCTCGCTCGACCTGCTGGCGGGCTCGCACGCCACCATTCTCAGCAACTTCTACGAGCGCGCGCTCGCCGACCAGCCGCCGGAAGTGCGCCGCATCATCGAGGACGAGCTGCTGACGGAATCCGGCTTCCGCGAGAACGTGGCCGAGGAGCGGCTGCTGAGCCGCTTCGCCGAGGCGGGAGCCGCGCCCAACACGCTCGCGGTGCTGGTCAACCGTCGCCTGCTGCGCATCGAGGAGCGCCTGGACGTGCGCCGTGTCGAGCTGACCCACGACGTGCTGTGCAGCGTCGTCAAGGCAAGTCGCGACAAGCGCCACGAGCGCGAAGCGCGCGAGGCGACCGAGCGGCTGCTCGCCGAGCAGCACGAGCGCGAGCTGGCGGCGCGTCGCGCCATGGTGCGTGCCCGCCAGGTCGCGGCGGGCTGCACGGTACTGGCGGGCGTGGCCGTCGTCGCGGCAGTGCTCGCGTACCTCAGCGGCCAGCGCGCGCACCGTGCCGAGCGCCTCGCCCAGGAGACGCGCACCCAGGCCGAGCAGGCGCGCGGCCAGGCCGAGCACCTGCTCGGGTACCTGTCGGATGACTTCGGGCGCGAGCTCGAGAGCTTCGGGCGGCTCGACGTGCTGGCGGAGTTCTCGCAGCGCCAGATCGACTATTTCCACGGGCTGCCCGCGGGGCTGCGCGGCAGCGAGACCATCCGCAACGGCGCGCTCGCCCTGGTGCTGCATTCACGCGCCGAGCGCTCGCTCGGCAAGCTCGACGTCGCCGGCCAGAATGCGGATGAGGCGGTGCAGCTCCTCGGCAGGCTGCGCGACGGGGGCGACGCTTCCGAGGCCACCACCATCGTACTCGCGCTCGCCTATGCGGCGCAGGGCCGCGTGCTCGAGACCCGCAGCGACCCGGCAGATCTGGCGACCAGCCAGCTCGGCGCCGCGCTGCTGCGCCCGCTTGCGACCGCGTCCGGTGCATCGGCAGCGGCGCGACGCGCTTTTGTCGAGGTCGCATTCCGCATCGGCTTCGAGCAGGGGGCGGCAAACCATCCCGAGGATGCCGTGCGCACCGAGCGCGAGGTCATGCAGGTCGCAACCGGTCTCGGTGCGCGCAACCTCGCCGACCTCGACATGGGGGCGTACTACGCCGAGGCCTGCGGCTGGCTGGTGACGTCGCTCGAATCCCTCGGACGCTACACCGAGGCTCGGAGCACCAGCGAGGAGTGCCTCACGGTGTCCGAGGGAGTGCTCGAGCGGCGGCCCGGCTATCGCCTGGCGCTGCACGCCGAGCAGGTGATCACCGGCCAGCTGGTGACGGTGGCGCAGGACGAGCTCGACCCGAAGGAGGCGCTGCGCGCCGGGGTGCGCGAGGAACAGGTGTCGCAGACGCTCCTCAACCTCGATCCCGGCAACATCGTGAGCATCAACAATCTCGCCGTGGCCGAGGGGGGCCTGCAGGGCGCACTCGGGTCAGCCGGACGGTTGCGCGAAGCGCTGACTTACCAGCTCAAGCAGCTCGAGCTCGCGCGGCGAGCGACCGCCGGAGGCGCAACCTTCTACCTGAACCTGGGAGGAGTCGTCGGCGCTACGGTCTACGCACAGGCGCTGCTCGGCGACGACGCGGGGGCCAGGGCCACGATCGCGGCCACTCAACCGTTCTACGAGAAGCTCCGCCAGAGCGAGCCCAAGGGCAGTACGATCGTGGGTATCGTTTACGCCGGGAACAAGCTGCACGAAGCCTTCGCCGCACTCGAGCGCGACGATCTGGCCGGGGCGCGGCGCGACGCTGCCGACTCCGTGCGCAACCTCGAGGCGATCACGCCCAAGGGGGGTAGCCAGAAGTTCGTCAAGGCGCTGGTCCTTCGTTATGTCAATGACGTTCTGGGCGAAGCGGAGTATCGATCGGGCGACTTTGTGGCCGCGGAGCGCGCGATGGGGCGCGCCGTGGATCAGCGCAAGGCAATCGGCGCCGATGCCATCGGTGATCTCCGGGACCTGAACGGCCTCCTGACATGGCTCGCGGTGATCCAGGCGCGCCAGAGCCACAGGGACGAGGCGGCGAAGACGATCGCTCCGGCGGTGAAATCCGAGCGCGAGCTCGCGGCCAGGAACCACGGCGACCAGTGGGTGCCGTTCGAGCTCGGCTGCGCACTCTATGCGCAGGCGCTCGCCGAACCCGGGCAGCGGGCGGAGCTGCTACGCGAGGCCGCGGCGCTGATGAACGGACTCGCTCCCGAGATCAGGGCGCTGCACGACGTGCAGCGGTGGCGCGAGTGGATCCACCAGGCGCAGCAAGGGCAGCTCACCGGGCGCGGCGCTTCGCAGGTGACGCGCACGTCCGGCTGAGCGCCGCCGTGAGCGCAGGCCAGCCGCTGTTGTTCCGCGCCACCGCGAGGGCCGGCTACTCGAGCGCGGTCGACAGGGATCCGCGCCGTGTCTTCGCCCGCAAGCTGGTGCGCGAGATTCAGGCGCGCTTCACGGCCGAGCCCTGCACGGTGCAGACGAACGAGGGGCTCGTACATGCGCGTCCCGGCGATGCCATCATCACCGGCATTGCGGGTGAGCACTGGCGCGTCTCGCGGGCGCACTTTTCCGCGAAGTACCGGCCCGTGCCCCCGACTGTCGCGGGCGAGGCCGGGCACTACGTCAGCCTGCCGAACCGCATCATGTGCGTGCCGATGAGCGAGCCCTTCGAGGTGCTGCTCGCCGACGGCGTCTCGCGCCTGCGTGGCGGGGCCGGCGACTGGCTGGTGGATTATGGTGACGGCAGCTTCGGGGTCGTCTCGCCGGCGATTTTCGCGGTTACCTACGAGATTACCGGGCGTTTGTGAACGGCGGCAGCGACCGTTGAGGGCCCTTTGCGTATGATCGCGCTCCTCATGGCCAGCGCACGCCGCACTGCTTCCTCGTCCAACCGCCGTCTCTTCCTGCAGGGGGCCGGTGCCGGGCTGCTGCTGCTGCTGCTGCCGGCTGCCTGGGCGCGCGCCCGCGAGCAGCGCTCGCTGTCCTTCGTGCATACGCATACCGGCGAGCGGCTGTCGAGCGTGTATTTTCAGAACGGCGAATACCAGCCGGCCGAGCTGTCGCGCATCAACCAGCTGCTGCGTGATTTCCGCACCGGCGACGTTCATGCGATCGCCCCCGCGACGCTGGATATTCTCGCGGACCTGCGCACGCTCGCCGATCGCGACGAGCCGTACGAGGTCATCTGCGGCTACCGCTCACCGCAGACCAATGCGGCGCTGCGCCGTCGCTCGAACGGCGTGGCCGAGCACAGCCTGCACCTGCAGGGCCGTGCGATCGACGTGCGCCTGCAGGGCTTCTCCACCCGCAAACTGCGCGAGCTCGCCCTCGGCATGCGTCGCGGCGGCGTCGGCTTCTACCCGCAATCGGACTTCGTACACCTCGACAACGGCCCCGTTCGTTACTGGTAGGCGCCGCCTCGTCAGTTCCGCGGCGCCAGGTGCAGCTCGCGCTCGAGCCGGCTCTCAGGACCGCGCACCTGCGCGATCCACTCGTTCACCAGTTCTTCGAGAAGCGTGAGCGGCACGCCGCCGTTCTCCAGCACTACGGCGTGGAACTCCTTGAGGTTGAACTTCGGCCCGAGCGTCGCCTTCGCCTTCTCGCGCAGCTCGAGGATCTTGAGCTCGCCGATCTTGTATGCGCATGCCTGGCCGGGCGCCGCCATGTAGCGCTCGACCTCGGAGATGACATCGGCGGGCGGCATGCCGGTCGTGCCCACCATGTAAGCGATCGCCAGTTCGCGCGACCAGCCCTTGGCGTGCAGGCCGGTATCGACGACCAGACGCGCCGCGCGCAGCAGCTCGAGCTGCAGCCGCCCGAGATCCCCGAAGGGGTCATCCTTGTACATGCCGATCTCGGCTGCGAAATGCTCGGCATAGAGCGCCCAGCCCTCGGCGTACGCCGTATACAGCGTCTGCTGGCGGATGAGCGGCATGTCCTTCAGCCCCTGAGCGGTGGAGATCTGGAAGTGATGTCCCGGAATGCCCTCGTGGTAGGCGAGCGTCTTCATGCCCCAGGTAGGCATTTCGGAGAGGTCGCGCAGGTTCGCGAAGAACATGCCGGGCCGTGATCCGTCCATGGCCGCCGGCTGGTAGTAGCCGCCGGAGGTGCCTTTTTCCTGGCCGGCGGGCACGCGTTCGACGGTGAGGTGTGTCTTGGGCACCGAGCGGAAGTATTGCGGCATGCGTGCGCTGACCTCGTCGAGGATCTGCTGGTAGCGCGCCAGCATCTGCCGGCGACCCGCGTCGGTGGTGGGCAGCAGAAAGCGCGGATCCTTGCCGAGCGCCGACATGCGCTCGCCGACGCTGCCGTCGGCCAGACCCTGCGCTTTCAGCAACGCGTCCATCTCGGCAGTGATGCGCGCGACCTCGCTCAAGCCCAGCTGATGCACCTTGTCAGGGGAGTAGTCGGTGGTCGTCATCTGCTTGAGCGACTCGGCGTAGAAGGCAGCGCCGTCGGGCAAGCGTCCGACGCCCGCAGTCTGCGGGGCGGCGGCGGGCTTGAGCGCCTCGAGAGCCGCGCTCATGCGGGCGTAGGCCGGATACACCTGCGAGCGCACTGCTGCGACCGCCTGCTGCGCGAGCGCCTGCTTGCGCGCGGCATCGAGCGCCTTCACCTTGTCCATGCGCGCCACGAAGCTCCTCACCAGCTCGTTGCTCTCCGGCGTCGCAGCGACGGTGTCATGAATGACGGTCAGCGAGCGCTCGAGCAGCGCTGCCGGCAGCACCACGCCCTGCGTCGCCTGCCACTGCATCTGCGTGGTCGCACCGTCGAGCTTCACGCCCATCGCCGTGAGGCGCGCGACGTAGTTGCGCGCCGTCTTGTCGTTGCTGATGACGTGCGTGGTCTCCATGAAGCTCGGCAGCTGCACCTCGATGCCGAACATCGGGCTGATCGGGTACAGCCCTTCCGAGCTCAGCCAGCCGAAGCGCTGGAACGTGAGGCCGGTTTCGTACTGGTCCACCAGGATGTCGTAGGTGATCTGGTCCTGGCGGCCGAGGCTGGCGCGGTCGAACTCGCGCACCTCGTGCAGAAAGCTGGCGAACTGCGCGTAGTCGTCGTCGCGCTTCTTCAGGTCGCAGGGCGCCAGCTTGTCGGAGTGGTGATCGAAGATCGTGCCGTCGGCGAGTCCGACGGCCGTGAACAACTCGGGGTTGCGCACCAGGAACTCCAGCGCCTGCCGGTTCGCCAGCATGTTGATGGTGAACGGCTTGCCCGAGACGATGCGGTAGCCCGCCCAGGCGAGCACCGCCACCAGGGCGAGCGCCGCCCAGCCGACAACGCGCCGCGTGCTCACCGCAGCGCGGCTCACTGGCCGACGTTGCTGGTGCGACGGATGAAATCGGCGACGTTGTCGTGCAGTTGCTTCAGTGACGCGTCCTTGGCGTAAACCATGTGCCCGGATTCGTAGAAACGGAACTCGATGTTGCCCTGCAGGCTCTGCGGAATCGGCAGATGACGCAGCTCGTAGACGCCCTGGTAGAACGGCGTCGCCAGGTCGAAGTAGCCTGCGTTCAGCTGGATCTTGAGGTTCGGGTTGAGCTTCATCGCGTTCGCCAGGTCGGGCATGACGTTGGTGCCCTGGCGCGGTGAGAACGGCTGCCCACTCTGGCCGGGCTGCTGGTGGGCGAAGTTCCAGGTGCGGAACGTGGAGATACTCGGCTTGAACGCCTGGTCCGCACCGTAATGCAGCTCCCTGCGCGCGTAGTCGTTGAACGCCGTGACGTAGGCCGAGCCGAGCGCGGCGGCCTGCGGATCGTAGTCGGCGCGCTGACTGAGCGGATCGATGTCGGGGCCCGAGAAGCGCGAGTCGAGGCGACCGGTGGTGAGCGCGCCGTCGGCCTGCAGGGTCTGGCGAAACTCGCCGCCGTCGATACGCAGGTCGGCCCGCAGGATGTAGTCGACCGGCAGCCCGGTGTAGTCGTGCAGCTTGGCGGCGATGGCGGCGCGCTCACTGGCGGGCAGCTCCGATCCGGTGGCGAGCGCGCGCGCATAGTCACCCATCGCGAACTGCTCCACCTCGGCGAGCAGCGCCTCGAGGTTGGGGTGCTCGCCCGGCAGCTTGTGGTGGTACCAGGCGGTGGCGGCGTAAGTCGGCAGCGACGTCTGGTAGGGCAGGTCGATGCCCGGGTTGTTGGTGGGCCGGTCGGGGCTCAGGTCGAAGTTGAGAATCTGCGATAGCAGGATGACGCCGTTCAGGTCGATCAGGCGATCGGCCTTGAGCTCATTCACCACCACCGCCGAGCGCGGCGTGCCGTAGCTCTCGCCGAACAGGTACTTGGGTGAGTTCCACCGGCCGTACTTGCCGAGAAACTGCGTGATGAACTCGCTGAACGCATAGGCGTCCTGGTCGAGGCCGAAGAACGCTTTCTCCTTGTCCTTGCCGGCGATGCGGCTGAAGCCGGTTCCCGGCGCATCGATGAATACCAGGTCGGTGGCATCGAGCAGGCTCGAGCCGTTGTTGACCAGCGAATAAGGTGCCGCCGGGGTATGCGCGTCGCTGGCGGTGATGATGCGGCGCGGCCCGAAGGCGCCCAGGTGCAGCCACATGGTCGAGGATCCAGGGCCGCCGTTGTAGAGGAAGGTGATGGGCCGCGGCCCAGCGCCGCTCCTGAAGTAGGCGACGTAGAACATCGAGGCTTCGGCCGTCGGATTCCTCGCCTCCGGGCTCTCCTCGCCGCCCGGCGCTGGCGGTTTCTCGTTGGGATCGTGCGCTACGTCGTCCCAGCCCTTGGGATGGACGATGAGCGTGCCGGCGATCGCCTGGTAGGTGAGCGCGTGGCCGCCGATGGTGACGCTGCTGCTGGTGGTGACCGCCTCAGCCTTGAAGGGCTCGAACTTGCGGCCGTCGCCCTTCTGCGCTTCGCCTTCGGCTTTGCGCTCGGCTGGCGGCGCGCCGGCGGGATCGGCCGCCGCGCCCGCATGCGTGGCCAGCAGCAGGCCCGGGACGAGAAGTGCCAACGCTGCGAAGTACGAACCGGGTTTGCTGCTGCGAGTCATGAGTTGATCCCTTGGAAAACCGCCGCCGCCGGAGGCGCGCAAGTCTAGCCGACCTGCGCGGAGAATAGTGAGTCCGCGCGACCTTGAGGCGTTGGATGGCGCGCCTGTTGGACGCCGGCGCAGCGCGCGCAGTATCGTCACGGCCGTGCCAATGCTCGGCTTCGGAATTCGCGTCTATGCCCTGGGCGCCATCGCGCTCGGCGTGGTGGGGTTGGTATGGGATGACTTCGCGCTGGTGTGGCAACCGGTGCCGCAGGGAATCCCCGCACGCGCGCTGCTCGCGTGGCTGTTTGCCGCGGCGCTGACGGCGGGCGGCATCGCCGCCGCCTGGCGGCGCACGGCCGCGTGGGGCAGTGCTGCGCTGGCCATGCTGTTCAGCATCGCGGTGTTGTTGCACGTGCCGCGCATCATCAATCATCCGCAGGTGCTCGGCGCGTGGAGCGGGCTCGCCGAGCAGCTGGCGCTCGCGGCTGCCGGATTGCTCGCGTACGCCTCGCGGGGCGAGGCGGCCGCGCAGGCGCACGCCTGCCGGCGCATCGCGCTCGGCGCCTTCGGCCTTTGCCTGCTGCTGTTCGGCGCCGCGCATTTCGCCTATCTAAACGAGACGGCGGACATGGTGCCGGGCTGGCTGCCGCCCGCCCGCACCTTCTGGGCGGCGGTGACCGGGGCGGCGCATCTGGCGGCGGGCGCGGCGATACTGACGGGCGTGCAGGCGCGTCTCGCCGCGATTCTGCTGACGCTCATGTGCGCGCTCTTCGGGGTGCTGGTGCACGCGCCGCTGCTGCTCGCCGACCCGCACAGCCAGCTCAACTGGGTCATGAATGGCATGAATCTGTCCCTGACCGGCGCGGCCTGGGTGGTGGCCGACAGCCTCGCTCCGGCACGTGCCGCGCGGATGAGCGGGCGGCCGTGAACCGCGCAGCCCGCGTCCTCGTCACAGGCGCCTCCGGCGGCATCGGCGCGGCGATCTGCCGGGAACTCGCGGCGCGCGGCGCGACGCTGATCCTGCACTACCGCAACGACCGCACCGCGGTCGAAACCACGCGGCGCGCGCTCGGCGGTGAAGGCCACAGCATCGTGCAGGCGGATCTTTCCGATGCACGCTCGATCGCGCGGCTGTGGCAGCAGGCCGCCGACGGCGGACGCATCGATGCGCTGGTCAACAACGCCGGCATCTTCCCCAATCATCCGCCGCTCACGACCGCCTACGGCGAGTGGACGGCCGCGTGGGAGCGAACGCTGGCGACCAATCTCATCGCCCCGGCGCACCTGTCGTGGTGCGCGGCGCAGTCGATGGCGCAACACGGCGGCGGCCGCATCGTCAATGTTTCCTCGCGCGGCGCCTTCCGCGGCGAACCCGGCGCACCGGCTTACGCGGCGAGCAAGGCGGGCCTGAATGCCCTCAGCCAGTCACTCGCCAGGGCGCTGGCACCGCGCGCCGTGTACGTGTTCGTCGTCGCCCCGGGGTGGGTGGCGACGCCGCGCGTGGCCGGCGTGGTGAGCGATCCGGCGGTACTGGCCGATCAGCCGCTCGGCCGCGTCGCCACCCCCGACGAGGTGGCCCAGGTCGTGAGCTTCTGCGCGCTCGACGCACCGCCGAGCATGACCGGCGCCATCATCGACGTGAACGGCGCCTCGTATCTGCGCTAAGCGGACGGCCGGGGCTGCACGCGTGGCCGCACCGCCTGGTGCAGGATCATTGCGCGAGCATCTTCTTCAGGTTATCGAGACCGCCGCGATAGACGCCCGATACGAGCTTGATCACGCCCGCGTCGCTTTCGGCTTCCGGAGGATTGTCGGCAGCATTCTTGCGCTTGAACGTGCCGCTCCAGGCCACCACCGTCATGCCGTTAGTGAGGGGGTGCACGGCGATCCGTGACTCATAATCGGTGATCGGCAGCGGCGATTCGACGATGCGGTAATGATAGGAGTGCGCGGCTTCGTCGTATGCGGTCAGCCGTTCGACGATAACCGGGCCGTCCTTGATGGTGAGCTTGCGCGTCGCACCGACCGTGCCGTTGCTCCCCGAAGTCAGCTCGTCGCTGGCAAATCCCGGGTGCCATTTGGGCAGGCTGTCGAAGTCCTTGACCGCCGCCCATACCTTGTCGACGGGCGCCTTGATCTGCACGGTCTCGACGACGTGCAGCCTCGTGGGCGGGTCGGCGCAGGCCGTGCCCGTGACCAGCGCCCCTAAGGTGAACAGAGTCAGTGTTAGTCTCATGGTGGTGGCTCCCCGCCGCAGGGTCTGGGCCACAAGCTTAACGCCACGCGCCCGCCGTCGCTACGTGGGCGCGCCCGGGTGCAGCGTGACGGCGGCGAACCACAGCGCTTGCCAGCGCTCGGCCTTCTCGCCGGCGCTCAGTGTCTGCGGTGACACCTGTCGTGGCGCAGCGAAGCTGGCGCGCTGCGCGAGCGCCTGCACGTTGACCACGCCGTAGAGGCGCTCGGCGCCGCGGTACAGCGCGCCGACCAGCACCCCGCAGTTGCGGCACAGCAGCAGCTCGGCGAGGCCGCTCCCCTGACGGTAGCGCGCCGCCTGCCGCTCGTCCTGGATGTGAATGTCGAGCGAGCCGTGCGGATCGGAGACATAACAGGCGGCGTGCTTGCGGCAGAAGTCGCAGTCGCACGCACGCGGCTCCCAGTCGGCGGGCGGGCGCGTCAGCCGCGCCGTGAGGCGGATGTTGCCGCAGTGACAGCCGCCGCTCAGCTCGTGCATGCGTCCGTTCCCCGTTCCCCGCAGCAGCGCGGCGCGCGCGGCACGCGCCGCGTCAGCGCCGGTCCAGGGGTGTGTTGCCGCCGGTGAATTCCGTGCGCGCCTGCGCACGGCGATAGTGGTACTCGCCGTGCCAGCGCCGCCAGTCGAGCAGCCCGAGAAACGCGTAGATCAGCTTGAACACCTGCAGGCGCCACAGCACCTGGCGCGTGTCGAACACATCGCCGGCGAGCATCGAGATCACGCCCTGCTCGATTTTCCAGCGATTGTTCGGCCGGCGGAACAACTGATCCATCACCGGATTGTTGAAGCGGTAAATGAAGAACGAGAAGCGCGTGATGCCGGTGCGTAGCCGCTTCTCCAGGCGGCGCAGCAGGGCCCGCTCGCGCGCCGGCTGGCGCAGCGCCGTGTCCACCACCTGCACCGCCTGTTCCGCACCACTCATCGCCAGGTACACGCCGGTTGAGAACACCGGATCGAGGAACGCAAAGGCGTCGCCGATCAGGATCCAGCCCGGTCCGCCCAGCTGGCGCGCGTCGTAGGAGTAGTTGCCGGTGACGCGCACCTCGTTGCCGATCAGCTCGGCGCGCTCGATGCGCTGCCACAGCGCCGCGTTGCGCCTGAGCGTCTCGAGCAGGAATTCCACGGTGCGGCCCTTGCGCTGTTTCAGGTAATCCGGCCGGCAAACCGCTCCCACGCTCATCACTCCGGCGGGCAGCGGGATCATCCACATCCAGCCGTGCTCGAAGCGATACATGCTGATGTTGCCGGCGTCCTCGCCCTGGCGAGTCTGCGCCCCGCGGAAGTGGCCGAAGATGGCGGCGCTCTGGTGCTCGTCGTTCTTGCGTCGCAGCTTCTTCTTGCCGGCGAGGAAGGCATCGCGACCGCTGGCGTCGATGAGGTAGCGCGCCTGGATGCGGTAACTGCCGCCGTCGTCGGTGCGCACCTCGAGCTGCGTATCGCGCGGCCCGCGCTGCTCGAACCGCACCACCTCGTGTCCCTCGCGCGCGCTCGCGCCGCAGGCGCGAGCGTGCTCGAACAACATGTGGTCGAAATCCTGTCGCCATACCTGGTAGGCGTGCGGCGGACTCTGGCCGATGGCCCGCGAGAACGCGAACGTGTTGTAGCCGCGCTCGTTGTCGGCCTCGAAATCCGCACCGCGTTTGAAGACACCCAGCGAGCGCACCTTGTCGGCCACGCCCAGCCGCTCGAACAGCGGCAGGTTCATCGGCAGCAGCGATTCGCCGATGTGAAAGCGCGGGTGGTGCGCCTTCTCCAGCGCGATCACGCGATAGCCGCGCCGCGCCAGCAGGGCCGCGGCGGTGCTGCCGGCCGGACCACCGCCGATCACCGCCACGTCGCAGGTTTCTTCACTCATGTCGGTCACCTTGATGAGTGCATGAATACCGCAAAGCGCGGCGCGTGGCTACATCCGGCCAGGCGCGCGGCGGGAGTGCGCCGAACAGTGCCTACGCTGCGCCCTGCGGCGCGCAGCTGCCGCCCGCGGCACCGTATGATGCACACCTTCGGACATACGCGGGAGTGATCGCATGGTCGGGCAGTGGCGACGAAGGCTGGCAGTGCTGGGCGCGGCGTGCGCGCTCGGCACCGGGGCACCGTTGCCGGCGGCGACGGCGGGAGTGGTGCCCGCGACGATGCAGGCGGCGGCGATCGATCATGTCGGGGGTCCCGAAGCGATTACGCTGCACACCCTGCCGGTGCCCACACCCGGCGCCGACGAAGTCCTGATCGCACTGCACACGGTCGGGGTCGGACCCTGGGACATCGATGTTCGCGAGCACCTCTCTTACTGGCAGAACCGCAAGTACCCGCTGGTGCTGGGCGTGGATGGCGCGGGCACCGTCGCCGCCGTCGGCGCGCAGGTGCGCGGCTTCAAGGTCGGCGATCCGGTCTACGCCTATGTCTGGGACAATCCCAGGGGCGGCTTCTATGCCGAGTACGTCGCCGTCGCCGCCAAGGCCGTGGGCCACGTGCCCGCCGGGATGAGTCTGCGCGACGCGGGCGCCGCCGCGGTCACCGCGCTCACCGCCGAGCAGGGGATCGACGCTGCCCTGCACCTCAAGGCCGGCGAGACGGTCATCATTCACGGCGCCTCGGGCGGCGTCGGCACCCTCGCCGTGCAGTTCGCGAAGCTGCGCGGGGCGAGAGTGCTGGCGATCGCCTCGGGCGATGATGGCGTGAGTCTCGTCAAACGGCTGGGGGCCGATGCTGCGGTGGACGGACACCGCGGCGACATCGTGGCCACCGCACATGCGTTCGCTCCTGCGGGGGTCGATGCGGTACTGGCGCTCGCCGGCGGCGATGCGCTCGAGCGGGCCCGGGACGCGCTGCGGCCCGGGGGGCGGGTGGCGTATCCGAGCGGGGTGGATCCCGCACCCAAGGCGCGCCCCGGTGAGCAGCTCGTCCGCTACGACGCCGTTGCCGGAGCGGAGCAGTTCCAGCACCTGGGTAAGGCGATCCTCGCGGCGAAGCTCCAGGTTCCCATCGCGGCCGAGTACCCGCTCGCGGATGCCGGCAAGGCGCAGCAGCGGCTGAGCGCCGGGCACGTGCTCGGCAAGGTCGTGCTGCAGGTCCACTGAGTGCGAGCGTGCGCAGCGCATCGCCCGGCGCGCGCTGAGAGTCAGGTCTGGGGCGATGCGCCGCCCTCGCGGCGGCGGCGCGCAACGAACGCGTCGAGCTCTTCGCGCACCGCGGCGTCCATGGGCGGGGGCTGGAAGGCAGCGAGCGTCTCGCGCCACAACACGGCCGCTCGCTCGGTGACCGTCTTGGCGCCGGCGTCGGCCCAGGCCCCGTAGTTGCGCCAGTCCGACACCAGCGGCGTATAGAAAGCGTCGCGGTAGCGCTGCATGGTGTGGGCCGCGGCGAAAAAATGGCCTCCGGGCCCGACCTCCGCGACCGCCTCGATGCCGATCTCCTCGGCGGAAGCGGGCACCGGCTGAAACAGCTCGGCGAACATCTGCAGCATTTCCACGTCGAGGATGAATTTCTCGAAGGAGGCGGTCAGGCCCCCCTCGAGCCATCCGGCAGCGTGCAGGACGAAATGACAACCTCCGAGCAGCGCTCCCCACAGACTCATCTGCGATTCGTAGGCGGCCTGCGCGTCGGGTGCATTGGCCGCGGTCGCGCTCGAGCAGCGCCACGGCACGCCGATGCGCCGCGCGAGCTGGCCGGCGCCGAAGGCCGCCTTGGCGTACTCGGGCGTACCGAAGGCGGGTGAGCCCGACTTCATGTCGACGTTCGAAGTGAAGCTGCCGTACATCACCGGCGCACCGCGGCGCACGATCTGCGTGAGGGTGATGCCGAACAACGCCTCGGCATGCGCGAGCGTCAGTGCGCCCGCAATGGTGATCGGCGCCATCGCGCCGGCGAGCGTGAACGGCGTGACGATCATCAACTGGCCCTGGCGCGCAAACTCCACGATGCCTTCAGTCATCGGCACGTCGAGCTGCAGGGGGGAGTTGGTGTTGCAGATGCTGTAGCAGCGCGGCTCGGCCTGGAAGGTGGCCTCGTCGATGCCGTGCGCGATGCGCAGCATGGTGAAACAGTCGGCCAGCTGGGCATCGCCGCGGCAGTAGAAATACGGCGCCTTGTCCCCGAGGGTGAGCTGCGCCAGGCTGGTCTCCAGGTGACGCTCCTGCACCGGCGCATCCTGCGGCTCGGTCATCTGCCCGAGCACGTGGATGACGTCGAACGCCTGCGACAGCCGTACGAAGTCGGCGAAGTCGGCGATGGTTCCGGTGCGCTTGCCGCGCTGCAGGTCGCTGACGCTCGGCGGGCCCGCGACCGGCGCGAACACCACGTGCCGGCCGCCCACGCGGCAGGAGCGCTGCGGATTTCTCGCGATGAGGTTGGCCTCGCGCGGCACCGCGCTCAGTGCTGCGGCGATCAGGCCGCCCTCGAGGCGTACCATCTGGCTCGACTCGTCGACGCTGGCGCCCGCCGCCGCCAGCAGCGAGCGGCCGCGCGGCGACAGCACGCGCATGCCCTGACGCTCGAGAATCCCGATCGCCGCCAGGTGCATGCTCTCGACCTGGTCGTCGGAGAACAGCCGCACCGGCTCGAAGGGATTCAGCAGCTGGCGGTAGCGGCTCGAGCGCTCCGCGGCCGCTGCACTGGTGCGCTGCGGATCACGCCGGCCTCGTCGCATGGTGGTGGACATGGCGGGCGCAATACATCGCAACCGCACAGACAGGTCAAGCCGCGAAAAGGCATAGCCGCTCGCGAAAACGCATAGGGCTCAGGTGTGCGCGCTCTACGGCGGTGGCAGGGACTGCCGCACGCTGCCGATGCCCGCCCAGGGATCGGCGGACAGCCGCGCCAGCCGGCGGCGGATGTTGGCAAAGCGGAACTGGTCGGGGGCGCGCAGCTGCGCGAGCTCCTCCCATGCGAGCGGTGTCGCCACGGGTGCTCCGGCGCGCCGCCGCAACGAGTACGAGCACACCGCGGTGGCGCCGCGCGCATTGCGCAGGTAGTCGAGGAAGATTCTGCCGGCGCGCTTCTCCTTCGAAGCGGCCGCGAGATAGCGTTGCGGCTGCTCGCGCGCCATGGTTTCGGCCAGCGAGCGCGCGAAGCTCGTGGCCGCGTCCCAGCTCGCGGGCGGGGACAGCGGCAGCACCACGTGCAGTCCCTTGCCGCCAGTAGTGCGCACGAAGCTTCGCAAGCGCCGGGCCGCGAACCGCTCGCGCACCTCCACGGCCGCTTGCCGTACCTGCGGCCAGGGCACCCCCTCGCCGGGATCGAGGTCGATCACCAGCCGGTCGGCCCGCTGCAGATCGCGCACGGTGCAGCCCCACGCGTGCAGTTCGACGCTGTTCATCTGTACCAGCGCCATGAGTCCCTCGAGACCTTCGAGATAGATCCAGCGCTGCCGCGCGGCCGGATCCTCGCACTCGCGCAGTCCGGGCGGCAGGCCGCGCGCCACGTGCTTCTGGAAGAAGCACTCGCCGCTGCTGCCCTGCGGACAGCGCAGCAGCATCAGCGGACGTCGCACCAGCCCCGGCAGGATGAAGTCCGCGATGGCGGTGTAGAACCCGGCGAGCTGTTGCTTGCTGATCGGCGGATCGCTGAACAGCTGTCGCTGCGGATGCGTGAGCCGCGGCGCTGCGGCCGGCGGCCGGCGTGAGGCGGCGAGGGCGCACTTGCGCTGCTGTTCCGACCGACGTCCCGGCATGTTGACTCGCCCACCGCGCCGCCGGCCGGCGGCAACACGTCTGCGCCGCCCCAGTCTATAAGGAGTCGCGACCGCCGGCACAGGTCGCCGCGGCATTTCGGGTAGCGCGCCGCGCGGCATGGTATTTTGCGCGTGCGGAAAGCGGAAGCTAAGGAGTCAGCAGCGGATGCCCAGCAGAGTACCCGAAGGCCTCGAGCGTGGCTGGATCGTGCCGATCGGCGGTGCGGAGAATAAGGAAAATGACCGCCGTATCCTCGAGCGCTTCGTGCGCTGCTCCGGCGGCGCTGCGGCCGATCTCGTGGTCATCCCCACCGCCAGCCGCGTTCACGAGACCGGCGAGCGCTACGAGCAGCTGTTCCGCGAGCTCGGCGCGGCGCGCGTGACGGTGATGGATTTCGACACGCGCCGCGACTGCCAGGAGCAAGGCAGGCTCGAGCGCATCGGGCAGGCGAGCGGCATCTTCTTCACCGGCGGTAACCAGCTGCGCGTCACGACGCTGCTCGGCGGCACGCCGGTCGCCAAGCTCATCCGCCTGCGCAACGCCAGCGGTGTCACGGTCGGCGGCACCAGCGCCGGCGCCAGCATCCTCTCCGAGCACATGATTGCCGCCGGCGATGAGGGCTCCTCGATGATCGCCGGCAGCGTGCGCCTCGCGCCGGGCCTGGGGCTCACCAACCGCTTCATCATCGACCAGCATTTCCGGCAGCGCGACCGCCTGGGACGGCTGCTGACCGCGCTCGCCTACAACCCGTTCTCCGTCGGCATCGGGCTCGACGAGGACACCGCAGCCTTCATCGGCCCGGACGAGACGGTCGAGGTCGAGGGCAGCGGCGCTGTGACCATCGTCGACGGCGCCGACGTGACCTACTCCTCCATCGACAGCGTCGAGGAGGGACAGCCGGTGTGCATGCTGGGGCTGCGACTGCACCTGCTGGTGGCAGGTGCAACCTTCAACCTGCACACCCGCGTGGCCACGGCCGCCACCTTGCTTCAGGCGAAGGAGTAAGCGAGCGCGCGTTTTGTCCAGTGCCTGCGAAGGGTTTTGTTGCCGATAACTACTATTATTCCCGAGCAACCCCATGCGTATCCTCGATCGCTCCGTCTACGTCGGACCTTCGCTCTACGCGCGCTTCCCGGTCATTCGCCTCGAGCTCGAGCTCGGTGAGCTCGAGGGCTGGCCGACCGGGCGGCTCGGCGCGCCGTTCGTGGAGGCGCTGGCGGCCGCACTGCCGGGCCTGGCCGAGCACGGCTGCTCATACCGTGAGCCGGGCGGTTTCTTCCGCCGCATGCGCGAGGGCGACGGCACCTGGCTCGGCCACGTGCTCGAGCACGTGGCCATCGAGCTGCAGAACATCGCCGGCGAGGAGGTCACGTTCGGCAAGACGCGCAGCGCCCAGGCCGTCGGGGTGTATACCGTGGTGTACGAGTATGTGCAGCGCGACGAGGGCATCGCTGCGGGCGAGCTCGGCCTGCGGCTGCTGTGCTCGCTGCTGCCGGATGAGCTGCGCCCCGCCGGCAGCGTGCCGCAGGGCTGGGACTGGGCCGAGGCGCGCGACCAGTTCATCCGCTTCGCGCAGCGGCGCGCGCTCGGCCCCTCGACCGCGTCGCTGGTGCGCGCTGCGGAGGCGCGCGGTATCCCCTGGCTGCGCCTCAACGATCAGTCGCTGGTGCAGCTCGGGCATGGCAAGTTCCAGCAGCGCATCCAGGCGACCGTCACCGGCCGCACGCCGCACATCGCGGTCGAGCTGGCGAGCGACAAGGAAGAGACCAACAAGATCCTCGCCGGCCTGGGATTGCCGGTGCCGCAGCAGGAGCTGGTGCAGAGCGAAAGCCAGGCGGTGCGCGCCGCGCGCCGCATCGGCTTCCCGGTGGTCACCAAGCCCTATAACGGCAATCACGGCCGCGGAATCTCGATCCGGCTGACCACCGAGGGGGAGGTCGCGCACGGCTTCGCGGTCGCGCGCGAACACTCGCGCTCGGTGATCGTGGAGACCTTCCTCGAGGGCGACGACCACCGGCTGCTGGTGGTGAACGGCGAGCTGGTCGCGGCTACGCGCCGCACGCCCGGTCACGTGGTCGGCGACGGCGAGCACACGGTTGCGCAGCTCATCGACAGCGTGAACCTCGATCCGCGCCGCGGCGTCGGCCACGAGAAGGTGCTCACAAGGCTCGAGCTCGATGCGCAGGCGCAGAAGATGCTGGAGCGTGCCGGGCTCACCGCGACCTCGGTGCCGGCCAAAGACGTCACGGTGTACCTGCGCTCCACGGCCAACCTCTCCACCGGCGGCACGGCTACCGACGTCACCGACGTCATACACCCGGACAACCGCGAGATGGCCGAGCGCGCGGTGCGCGCCATCGGCCTGGACGTCGGCGGCGTCGACTTCCTGTCGAAGAACATCAGCGAGAGCTATCGCAAGATCGGCGGCGGCATCTGCGAGGTGAATGCCGCCCCCGGCTTCCGCATGCACGTGGCACCCTCCGAGGGCAGTGCGCGCGACGTGGCGGCCCCGGTGATCGACATGCTGTTTCCGCCGGGAGCCGCGGCGCGCGTGCCGATCGCGGCGATTACCGGCACCAACGGCAAGACCACCACCGCGCGCATGTTGGCGCACATCACCAAGATGGCCGGCTACACGCCCGGCCTCACCACCACCGACGGCGTCTACATCGACGGGCAGCGCACCGTGTCGGGCGACATGACCGGGCCGGTGTCGGCGCGCATGGTGCTCGCCGACCCGCAGATCGACATCGCGGTGCTCGAGACCGCGCGCGGCGGACTGCTGCGCGCCGGCATGGGCGTGAACGAGGTCAACGTCGGTGCGGTGCTCAACGTGCAGCCCGATCACCTCGGGCTGAAGGGCATCGACACGCTCGAGCAGCTCGCGGAAGTGAAGCGCATCGTGGTCGAGGTCGCCAGTGACTGCGCGGTGCTGAACGCGGACGATCCGCTGGTGCTGCGCATGTCCGGCTACACCGAGGCGAAGAACATCTGCTACGTCACCCTGAACCCCGAGCACCGGCTGGTGCGCGAGCACATCCGCGCCGGCGGGCGCGCGTGCGCGCTCGAGGCGGGCGTCAACGGCCACATGATCACCCTCTACGACAAGAGCGGCCACATACCGCTGCTATGGACTCACCTGATCCCGGCGACGCTCGAGGGGCGCGCCACGCACAACGTGCAGAACGCGATGTTCGCCGCGGCGATGGCGTTCTCGCTCGGCATCAAGCTGGAGGCGGTCCGCCAGGGCCTGCGTACCTTCGACTCCACGTTCTTCCAGGCCCCGGGACGCATGAACGTCTTCAGCGAGCATCCCTTCAAGGTGCTGTTCGACTACGGGCACAACGCGCACGCGGTCGCGGCCATGGCCGACCTGGCGCAGCGGCTCGACGTCGTGGGCCGGCGCATCGTGGTGCTGGCCGGTCCCGGCGACCGCCGCGACGAGGATCTGGTCGCCATCGCGCGCGCGGTGGCGGGCCGCTTCGACCACTATATCTGCCGGCGCGACGACAACCTGCGCGAGCGCAAGTCCGACGAGGTGCCGCGCATCCAGGCGGTGGCGCTGCGCGCCGCCGGCGTGGACGAGCGGGCGATCTCCATCATTCCCGACGAGCAGGAGGCCATCAACGCCGCGCTCAACATGGGGCAGCCCGGCGATCTGTTGCTGATCTTCGCTGACGCACTGGTGCGTTCCTGGAAACAGATCACCAAGTTCAAGCCCGCGGGTGCCATCGCTGTGGCGCCCGCCGCGCTGCCGCCGGCACCGTTGTTCGCGGAAAGTCCGGGCGACGGCGCCGCACGCGGCGCAGAGGCCGCCATTGCGCCCTTCAGCCTCGAGGGACTGATCCGCGATGAGCGCGGGGTGCACTTCGCTCCGGAGGTCGCCGACTGAATACCACGACCGGACTCCCGTTTGACGCCTCGCGGCGTCTGACGGGTCCTAACCTTTTTTTCAGCAGCAGCGGCGCGCAGCTCGAGACCGACGGTATCGTCGTCGATGAGGCACTGCTCAGCGACTGGCGCGCGCGCGTCGAGCGTGTCCGTGCGCACCTCGGCTGGTCGACGCCGGGCCTCGTGGCACGTGCCCACGCCACTGGTGTGTCGCTGGCGCTGGCCGCGCCCTGTGATCAGCTGTTCGTGGCGACAGAAATCAACGAGTGGGCGCTGTGCGCGACCCTGGCGGCGCGCGATCCGGCCTGCACGGTCGCGTTCGAGGCCGCACTGCTCGCCGAGGTTCTCGAGGACGCGGCGGATCCTGCCACCGTGATCCCGCCGGTACTGGAGGAATCTCAGGCGCTCGCGCGCTTTGCGACGCTGGCGGCGCGCGAGGCGCAGCCGCGCCTCATGGCGCTGCTGGCTGCCGCCGCTGAACGCGGCCTGCCGCACGTGCTGGACGCAACGGTGCTGACCCTCGGCGCCGGCAGCGGGGGGTGCGACTTCCCGCTGCAGCAGCTGCCCGCCGCGGACGCCGTGCCGTGGCGCGAGCTGCACGACATTCCGACCGCGATCGTTACCGGTTCCAACGGCAAGACCACCACCGTGCGGCTGGTGGCGGCCTGCGCGCGTGCGCACGGCTGGCCGAGCGCCTTTTGCTGCACCGACGGAGTGTTCTTCGAGGGCACAGCCGCAGTGAGCGGCGATTACTCCGGTCCCGAAGGCGCGCGCCGCGTCATGCGCGAGCGGCGCGCGCACGCGGCCATCGTCGAGACCGCGCGCGGCGGCATTCTGCGCCGGGGACTGGCGATCTCGCAGGCGCACGTGGCAGTGGTCACGAACGTCAGCGCCGATCACTTCGGCGAATATGGGATCGACGATCTGGCCGGACTTGCGGACGTCAAGCTCGCACTCGCCGGGGTGGTCACGCCCGCGGGGCTGCTGGTGCTCAACGCCGGGGACGCCCAGCTGGCGGCCAAGGCGCCGCTGCTCGCACAGCGCTTCGGGCGCTGCCCGCCGCTCGGCTGGTTTGCGCTCGACGCGGAACATGCCTGCCTGCGTGCGCACCGCGCACGCGGCGGTGCCACCTGCGGGGTACACGAGGGCAGGCTGCAGCTGCACCACTTCCGGCGCGATCACGACCTGGGGTCAGTGGCCGCCATGCCGCTTACGGTCGAAGGCAGCGCCAGCTACAACATCGCCAATCTCGCCGCCGCGGCGCTGGCGGCCAGCGCCTTAGGTGTACCGGCCGCGGTCATCGCCGGGGTATTCGCGCGTTTCGGCGCGCACGCCGGCGACAACCCCGGGCGCATGATGCGCTTCGAGCGCGACGGGGTGCGGATCCTGGTGGACTACGCGCACAACCCGGAAGGCATGCAGGGTCTCATGCGCGTGGCGAATTACCTGCGCCGCCCGGGCGGGCGCCTCGGCACGGTCCTCGGTCAGGCAGGCAATCGCCAGAACAGCGACATCGAGGCCCTGGCGCGCTGCGTCGCGCAGTTTCGCCCGGACTTCGTAGTCATCAAGGAAGATGAGACCTATCTGCGCGGCCGCGAGCCCGGGGAAGTTCCGCTACTGATCCACGCGACGCTGCGCAGCGCCGGCCTGCCCGACGCGGCACTGCCGGTGCGCATGACCGAGCTGGAGGCAGTGCGCTGCGCGCTCGCCTGGGCGCGCCCCGGGGACGTGCTGGCGCTGCCCGTGCATGCCCCGGCGTCGCGTGTGGCCGTGCTGGCAATGCTGGACGCAGAAGGTACCTAGTGCACGGCAGTGAGCGCGCTGTAGCCGCTCCAGACGATCTCGATGCCGATGCACATGAGAATGAACGCCGAGAGGCGCACCAGCACCTCGAGTCCCGTGGCGCCGAGCAGCCGCGCCAGGTTGTCGGCGAAGCGATAGGCGATGTAGATGCTGATGGCGATGCCGATCAGTCCGAGCAGTGCGCCGCTCGCGTGCTCGGCCAGCTCGGAGTACCTGGGGATGCCGGCGGGTTTGCGGCTGCCGATGGTGATCGCCACCGACATCGAGCCCGGCCCCACGGTCATCGGCATGGTGAGCGGATAGAAGCTGCCAATCTTGCGCAATGGGGCGCCCGGCACCGCAGCCGCGCTGGCGTGATCGGACCACTCCTCCTGAGTGAGCAGCTTCCAGCCGAGCGCCGCTACCACGAAGCCGCCGGCGATGCGCACCACCGGCAGCTCGATACCAAAGAATTCCAGCAGGTAGGGACCGAGCACCATCGAGCCGAGCAACAGCGCGAAGCCGTTGATGGCGACCTTGCGCGACAGCATCGCGCGCTCGGCGCTCGGCAGCGATGCGGTCAGGCCGAGGAAGAACGGCGCCCCCTCGATGGGGTTGACGATGGGGAACAGTCCGGCGAACGTCAGCAGGAAGGCACTGAGGACGCCGTTCAAGACGCGGACGCTTTGCGCAGCAGGTCGATGGCGGCCTTCACTTTACTTGGCGCGCTCATCGCCCTTGAGCGCGGCCAGGCAGCGCAATGCGCGTTAACCCTTTCATATACCATCGGGTCCAGGAAGGTGAGGAGTATGAACCGCAGGATTTGCGTTGTCATCGGGGCCGCGCGGCTCGCGCGGCTCGCCGCATGAGCCGCGCGTTCGTGCGCGAGTCGGACCAGGACGGCGCCGAGCTGCCCGAACGGCCCGTCAGTGCGCACCCGAACTTCGTCACGCCGCGCGGGCTGGCCGCGATCGAGGCACAGCTGCGCGCGCTCGAGTCGCAGCGCCAGGCCGCGCGCGCGGCGGGGGATAACGCAGGGCGCGCGCGCGTCGAGCGCGACTGGCGCTACTGGAACGCGCGGCGCGCCAGCGCGCGGCTCGTCGAGCCGGCAGCTGCTGCGCCGCGCGTGCGTTTCGGCACCCGCGTCACGCTGCGCCTGCCGGCCGCTGCGCTGCAGGCATTTCGCCTCGTGGGCGAAGACGAAGCGGATGCCGCCCAGGGACTGCTCAGCTGGGTCTCGCCGCTCGCCCAGGCGCTGCTCGGGCGCGAGGCGGGCGAGCGCGTGCCGTTTCAGGGCGCCGAGGCGGAGATCGTCAGCATCGAGCCCTGAGCGAGCTGCCCGAGGGTGCGCCTGACGATGCGCTCGCTGCAGGCGGCCGAAGGCTCCAGCACTCCCGCGGTCGCGGCCAGGCGCTGCGCCATGTCCGCTGGCAGGCGCCGATGCGCGCGGAACAGCCGCGTGCGCACCGTGGTCGTATGCAGCCCCAGGCACGCCGCGGTCTCGATGCCGCTGATGCCCTCGACCATGCGCAGTACGTACACGGTGCGGAAAGCTTCGGGCAGGCGGCCGATGAGCTGCTCGAGCTCCGCGCGGGCAGATGGCACATCGGCCGAAGCGGTGGGCGGCAGCGAAGGCGGCTGACCCTGACGTCCCGGCGCGCGCCGCAGCGCGCGGGCCTGGCTGAACGCCAGCCGCGTCAGCCAGGCGGCGAACTTACCGCTCAGGTCGTAGCGCGACAGATCCGAGAAACCGGCGCAGCAGGCCTCGAGCACGGCTGCCTCGGCGCGCTCCTCGTCCATGAGCACGCTGCAGGCCACGCGGAACAACCGGCGGCAGTAGCGGCGCAGCAGCGCCTCGATCGCCCGCTCATCCGCCGCACGCGCGCGCTCGATGAGCAGCAGATCGGGAAGGGCCTCGGGCTGCGCGCCGGGGGCGGCGGGGTGCCGTGCGTTGTTGTCGCCCCTGTCGGGGTTAAAGACCTGCGTTTCCAGCATGTGCATCAACCTCTGCTGTGTATCCTAGGACCGACGTGAGCAGAAGACCGGCAGTGACCGCGCCCTATTGCGCGCTCGCCGCGTGCGCGGTACTTGCCGCGGGCGGCGCGGCCGGCCAGGCGCACGCCGCAGCCGCTGCGCCGGTGCATCCACTGCGCTGGCCGCAGCTCGCATCGCCCGTGCCTGCAGACCCCGCGCTCGAGGAGCGTGTCGAGCGGCTGCTCGCGCACATGACGCCCGAGCAGAAGGTCGGCCAGCTGATTCAGGCCGACATCGGCAGCATCAGTCCCGATGACCTGCGGCACTATCCCCTCGGGTCTGTCCTGAATGGCGGTAACTCCTGGCCGAACGACGACAAACTCGCGGCAGCCAGTGAGTGGCTGCGGCTCGCCGACCGGTTCTATGAAGCCGCGACCGCCGCGGGCGGCATCGCCGCACTATGGGCGACGGACGCGGTGCACGGACACGATCACGTCGTCGGGGCCACCATTTTTCCGCACAACATCGGCCTCGGGGCGGCCCACGACCCCGAGCTGGTGCGCCGCATCGGCGAGATCACGGCGCTCGAGGTGCGCGTCACCGGTCTCGACTGGGTGCTCGCCCCTACGGTGGCCGTGGCGCGCGATGAGCGCTGGGGACGCACCTACGAGAGCTACTCCGGGGATCCGCAGGTGGTGAGCGCCTACGCTGCCGCGATGGTCACGGGGCTGCAGGGCGAGCCCGGCAGCGCGCAGTTCCTCGACGGCGCGCATGTGCTCGCGACCCCGAAGCACTTCCTCGGCGATGGCGCCACGCGTGGCGGGCGCGACCAGGGCGACAGCACGGTGAGCGAGGGCGAGCTGATCGCGCTGGACGCGCCCGGTTACCTCGGCGCGCTGCGCGCCGGCGCGCAGGCGGTGATGGTCTCGTACTCGAGCTGGCGCGGGGAGAGGATGCACGGCAACCGCGCGCTGCTCACCGACGTGCTCAAGGGCCGCATGGGGTTCGACGGACTGCTGCTCGGCGACTGGAACGGGCACGCGCAGCTTCCCGGTTGCAGCCCGGTCGCGTGCGCCGCAGCGCTCGATGCCGGGCTCGACGTGCTCATGGCGCCCGACGGCTGGCGCGAGCTGCACGCCAACACGCTGCAGATGGCGCAAAGCGGCGTGATCCCGGCCGCGCGCCTCGACGATGCCGTGCGCCGCGTGCTGCGCGTCAAGCTGCGCGCGCACCTCGATCGCGAAGGCCCGCCCTCGGCCCGTCCCTTCGCCGGCCGCTACGAGCTGCTCGGCTCGGCCGGGCACCGCGCGGTGGCGCGCCGGGCCGTGCGCGAGTCGCTGGTGCTGCTGAAGAATGCGCACCAGCTGCTGCCGCTCTCACCGTCGGCGAACGTGCTGGTGGCAGGGGATGCCGCCGACAGTATCCCGCGGCAGAGCGGCGGCTGGACCATCGACTGGCAGGGCACGCTGTCCGCCAACCAGGGCTTTGCGCACGGTGAGTCGATTTACGCGGCCGTCGCGGCGTGCGTCGCCGCCGGCGGCGGCACCGCTACCTTAAGCCCCGGCGGCGCGTTCACGCACCGCCCCGACGTCGCGATAGTGGTGTTCGGCGAGCACCCGTATGCGGAAGGTGTCGGCGACATCGCCACACTCGAATACAGCCCGGGGGACAAGCACGATCTGGCGCTGCTGCGCCGGCTGGGTGCGCAGCACATCCCCGTGGTCAGCGTGTTTCTGTCCGGCCGGCCGCTCGCGGTTGGTCCGGAGCTCGGCGCGTCCGACAGCTTCGTGGCCGCGTGGCTCCCGGGTCCCGAGGGCGGCGGCGTGGCCGAGGTGCTGTTTCGCAGCGGCGCGGGCCAGGTGCAGTACGACTTCCGCGGGCGCCTGCCGTTTCCGTGGCCGCGCTCGCCGCGACCGGCGCGCGGCGCGGCCCCGCTGTTTGCCGCCGGCTTCGGCCTCAGCTATCGGCCGAGCCCGCGCCCACCGCCACCCAGGCGAGATCGGAGTTCGACACCGCGCCGAGGTTGAACGAGCGTGCCGCGGCGGCCATGCGCGTCAGCGCCTCGCCGAGCGGCATGGCGGGGCGCGCGTCGCCCTTCTTCGCCTTGTGGAAGCGGACCGGGTTGATGCGCGCTACCACGTAGTTGCGCAGGTACGGCGACCTGAAGCCACGCGTCTGCAGCGCGGCGACCAGTGTCTTGACGCGCGCGTCGATCGCGAGCAGCCGCGCGGCGTAATCCTCGCGCTGGCGCAGGCTCGCAGCGAGCGTGCGCTCGCTGAAGCGATCGACCTTCTTGAGGAACGGGCTGTAGGCGCCGCCGGCGAAGCGCGCGGACTGCTGGTACACAATGCCGAGCGTCAACAGCTCCGGCGCCTCGAACTGCGCGCTGTAGGCGCTCTCCGCCTCGCGCCCGCGGCGCGCGGCGAGGTTGCGCGCCATGCGGATCACCTCGAGGCTGCGGTCGCGCAGGTTGTGGGCTTTCTCGGTGTTGAGGGCGAGGATGCGGTAGGCGAGGGACTCGTCCGGCGAGATGAGCGCGGTGATCTGCTTCAGACCCAGGACCTTGGCCGCGGCCAGCCGGTGGCGGCCGTTGGGAGTCCACAGGCCGCCGTCCTCACCGCGTACCACGATCAGCGGGTCGAGAAATGCGCCGGTCGCGTCGATGCTCGCCGCGAGGCGCTTCGCGTGGGTCGGCGACAGATCGCGCTGGAACGGCGTCGGCTGCACGGCGGCGAGCGGCAGTGCGGCCAGCAACAGCGCCCGTCCGCCGAGCGGTTCGCGATAAGCGCCGATGGGCGCGCCTCCTGCGCTGCGCACCAGCGCCGTGAGCTCGGCGACCTCGGCGGCATCGAGCGCCAGCACGACGTCGGCGGCATCGAGGCCGCGGGCCGCCTTGCCGGGCGCGAGCCGCCCGCGGCGCCGCGCGAGGCCGCGCGTGCCGCCAGCGCTCTTAGCGCGTGTGGCCATGGGTTGTCTCTCGTCCATGCAGTCGCTCATGCGAGAATGACCGATTGCCCAGGATGTTGCCATGGATTTCCGGGAGCCCTCAGCGAGCGCTGCCGCGCCGTTGCCGGCGCAGCGCGTCGATTCCGGCGGCCGCGCGCACGTGGATCAGCGCGCGGTGCTGGCGCTCGCCCTGCCGCTCATGGCCAACAGCGCGGTGCAGATCGTCCTCAATCTCACCGACATGTGGTTCATGGGACGCATCTCCACCAAGGCGCTCGCCGCGGTGGGCGCGGTACAGTGGTTCATCGTCGCCGCAGTGCTGGTGCTCGGCGGCGCCGGCATGGCGGTGCAGACGCTGGTCGCACAGAACTTCGGGGCGCGCCGCTACGCGCGCGCCGGGCAGGCGGTGTGGACCGCGCTGTGGGCGATGGCATTCGCCGCGCCGCTGTTCGTGCTAGTGGGAGCCGCGCGCCACCTGATCCTGGCGCCCTTCGGCTTCGATCCGCAGATCGAGCGGCTCGCCGCGGCTTTCTGGTTCCCGCGCATGGGTGGAGCGTTCGTCGGCGCGGCGGTGTGGGCGATGTTCGGCTTCTTCAACGGGGTCGGGCGGCCGCGCGTGACACTCGCGATCACGCTGTTCACCACCTCGACCAACGCAGTGCTCAACCAGCTGTTCATCTTCGGGCTGGGGTGGGGAATTGCCGGCTCGGCCTGGGCCACCAACGTCGCACAGCTCCTCGGGCTCGCCCTGGCGGTGGCGCTGTTCCTGCGCAGCCCGTACCGCCGGCGCTACCGCTCGCACCTCACCTGGCGTCCGCACGCGCTACGCCTGCTGCAGCAGCTGCGCCTCGGCGTGCCGATGGGGTTGTCCCCGGCGGCGGACCTGCTGGCATTTGCCATCTTTCAGATGATGCAGACGCGTCTCGGCACGGCCGGCGGCGCCGCCACGCAGATGGTCGTGATGCTGACCTCGCTTGCCTACATGCCGGGCTTCGGCATCGCCTCTGCCGGCACGACGCTGGTCGGACAGTCGATCGGCGCCGGCGCGCGCGAATGGGCGCAACGCGTCGGCAATCGGGTGATCCTGCTCGCGGCGCTCTACATGGGCGGGATCGGGGTGCTGATCGCGCTCGGCGGCCCGTGGGTGTTGCCGTACTTCGCGGCGGCGCACGACCGCGACTCCGCCGCGGCGGTCGCGCTCGGCATGCGGCTGCTGTGGCTGGCGGCCGCCTACCAGTTCTTCGATGGGCTGAATCTTGGCAGCAGCCTGTGCCTGCGCGGCGCCGGCGATGTGCGCGTGCCCGCGCTGCTGGTGCTGTCGCTGGGATTCCTGCTGCTGGCGCCGCTCGCCCATGCGCTCACCTTCCCGCCCGGCCAGGGGTGGGTGAGCTTCCTGCCGCAGTTCGGCCTGGGCGCCATCGGTGGATGGGTGGCGGTACTCATTTATGTCATCGTGCTGGGCAGCGCACTGTTCCTGCGCTGGCGCTCGCGCGCCTGGCAGGCGATCCGCATCTGATCGGGAGGCTCAAGGCGCGCCGCATGTTCATCACGCTCAAGACGCTGTTGCATACACTGCTGCTGCCGCCGGCGGGGCCGCTGCTGCTCGCCGCGGCCGGTGCCGCGCTGATCGCCGGCAGTGTGCGCCCTGCCGCGCGGCGCACCGGCTGGGCGCTGCTGGGCGCAGGCCTCGCTGCGCTGTGGCTGCTCGCCACGCCGTTGGTGGCCGACGGGCTGACGCGGATTGCGCAGCGCTGCCCGCCGCTCGATCTGGACCGGCCGCTGCAGGGGCAGGCCATCGTCATTCTCGGCGGGGGCTCGCCGACCGAGCGGGCGCCCGAGTACGGCGGCGACCCCGCGCCCCGCGCAGAGCTGCTCGAGCGGGTCTCCTACGGCGCCTACCTCGCGCATCGCAGCGCGCTGCCGGTGCTGGTGACGGGCACCGCCCTGGAGACGCTCGCCATGCGCGCATCGCTCGAACGCGACTTCGGCGTGACGACACGCTGGGTGGAGAACCGCTCGCGCGACACCTTCCAGAATGCGCAGTTCTCCGCACAGCTGCTGCGGGCGGCCGGGGTCACGCGCATCCTGCTGGTGACCGATGCCGACCACGAGTGGCGCGCGCTGCAGGAGTTCGCCGCCGCCGGCCTTACCGTGCTGCCCGCCCCTGTGGGGTTATACGGACGCCACCGGCACGGCCTGGCTTACTACGTGCCGAATCCGCAGGCGCTGCAGGATTCCACGCACGCACTGTACGAGCTGCTCGGCGACCTGGTGCGGCGCGCCCTGGCGGCGCTCGACCTGCGCCGGCAGACGCCTTAGCGGCAGGCGGGCACATGCCCTGGGAGTACGCAGCGGAGCTGACCACGGTGTTTCGCTCGCCCCGCCGCCGCGACTGCGAGGAGCGGCTGCTGGTGCTCACCGCCGTCGGCGTCGAGGGAGTCGTGGTGCTCGCCGACGGGGAATTCCGCCTGCAGGTCCCGAGCGCCGCCGCGCCCGAGGCGCTGCGGCACCTGCTGCAGTACGAGTCCGAGAACCGCCCGCCGCCGCCACTGCCGCCGCCGCCGCCGCTCTACCCGTATGCGTGGGCCGGCTGCGCCGGCTACGCGCTGGTGCTGCTCGCAGTGGCCTGGGCGGTCTCGAGCGGCGCCGTACGGCTCGACGCCTTCGAGCTCGGCGAGCTCGACGCGGCGCGCGTGCAGGCGGGTCAGTGGTGGCGCGCCTGGACGGCGCTCACGCTGCACCTCGACGGACCGCACCTGGCGGCGAACCTCGCCGCCGGCATCTGGTTCGGCTACCTCGCCGGCCGGCAGATGGGTAGCGGCACGGCGTGGCTGCTCGCCACGACGGGGGCGGCGATCGCGAATCTGCTCGAGGGGCTGTGTGGTCCGCCCGAGCACCGCGCGGTCGGCGCCTCGACCTGCGTCTTCAGCGCGCTCGGAATGATGTCGGCCTACTCGTGGCGCGAGCGCTTCGCGCTGCCGCAGCGCTGGGCGCGGCGCTGGGGTCCGCTGGTGGCCGGCGTGATCCTGCTCGGCTGGACCGGATCGGGCGGGGAGGGGAGCGACGTCGACGTGGACGTGGTGGCGCATCTGGGCGGATTTGCCGCCGGCGCGCTGCTCGGAGCCGCGGCCGCGCTGCCGCGCCTGCAGCAGCGCCTGCGCCGCGTGCCGCAGTGGCTGACCGGCGCCGCGGCGCTCGCCTCGCTCGCGATCGCCTGGAGCTGCGCGCTGCGCAGCTGAGCGCAGCCGCCTTCAGGGACCTGTGACCTCGTAGCCGCGCGCGCGCAGCGCGGCGAGCGCACCGTGTTCGCCCAGCAGGCGATCCATCGACTGCACCGCGAGCGTGCCGTGATTGCGCGCCAGTCCCTCCTGCACCGCCAGCAGCCAGTCGTCGGAGGCGGTGGCGATCAGCTTGCGCACGCGCTCGGAGGTCGACACTGCGGCCAGGCACGCGGTGCGATCGTCGGCATGCGGCAGGCGGCGCAGCGTATCGACGTCGCCCAGCGCCCAGGCGCGGGCCCGCGCCTGCAGCGCCCCGAGATCCGTCTCGAGCAGCGTGACCACCGCGTCGAGGCAGGCGACCTCGCCGGCGAGCGGCGTCGCGCCGACGTCCTTCAGCACGTCGACCGGATCGTCGATGCGCAGCTTGTCCTGGTGGATGCGCACGCCCTGCCGGCGGGCGAGGCCGAGCACCTCGTCCTGCACTTCGTTATGCAGCGCGAGGCCGGCGGCATCGAAGACGCGCGTCAGCAGCTCGCGCGCCGCCAGCATGGGGCGCATCTGCTCGAGCTTGCGATCCTTGGGAACGTAGCGCGCCTCGAGCGCCGCAACGCGCGTATACAGCGCCGGCGGCAGCGTCTCGCGCAGCGGCAGGTTGTCGGGGGGTTTCTGCAGGCGCCGCCACTCGATGTACACACGCAGCGCGGTGATCGGGTTGGCGCCGATGCCGTAGGCAGGCCAGGCGGGCACCACCTGCTGCGACTGCCGCAGCACTTCCTGCACCGCATCCGGCTGCCACACCATCTTCTTAGGCAGTGGCGCGATGGTGCCGAGGATCCACAGGGTGTGATCGCCCCGACGCACGATCCACATGCGCGGCCCTTGATGGCGGCCTTCGACCACGACCTCGGGAGGCGCGGACGCGTCGGCCGGCGCCGCGCCGGCCTCGGGCACCTGGGCGCGTGCGCCGCACGCTGCGCACAGCAGTGTCACGAGCGCCACCGAGCCTGCGGCGATCCTGCAGAGAGACATCCGGGTCACTTTGGAGTGCGGCAAGATCAGTCGCTGTTGGGTAGTCGCCGCGGGGCACTCTCGGCGGTCGGCCGGTACACCCGTGTCAGGTCTACCGCGGAAAGCTCGCCCGAACCGATGTGCAGCTTCTCGATCAGCTCCTTGCCGTCCGCTGACAGGGTGTACTCCTCGGTCACTTCCGGTCCAAGCTGCGCGCGCACCCGTATGACATAGCCATGTCCCTTCCATCCGGAGGTCTGGTCGCCTACACCGTTCTCCGCCGATACGACGCTGTGCGCCCCGGGCGTGAAGCTGCGCTGCGAGGTGCCGTAATCCAGCACGAACTCGCCCGCACCCTGGCGGACAGTCAGGAAGTCGCCGCGGTCCACGGCGGTCGTGATGACGTGCGCCATCGGCGAGCGTCGCAGCGGGTCGGGACGGCGCCCGTCGGGTGAAGGCGGCGGCGGCGCCGAATCCTCCTCGGTATCCTGGGACCGGTAGGTCCCGTTGGCTGGGCGCGTTCCCGGGCGTGCGACGGGGGGCGCCTGCGCCTGCGCCGACTGCTGGCGCGCGATGATCTTGAAAGCCTCGGCGCGCATCTTGTCGAGAAGCTTCTGCGGGTCATCGCTCGCGGCCGGGTCGAGCTTCCATGCGCCTGCCAGGCTCACTCCGGCGGGCGGCTCGGCGGCCATATGCGTCGCGCAGCCGGCAAGCGCCAGCGCGGCGGCCACGAGCACCACCTGCGCAGCACGACGTTTGCGCATATTGGCGTATCCTCACAAACCCCATCAGATGGGCGCAGCATCGCAGTTCGCCCCGCTTCCGCGCAAATGAGCAAACCACGCCAGTCTCCCGAACTCGACCGTCTGCGGCGGCGCATCGCGCGGCTCGACGGGCAGAGCATCGACGAGCTCTACGGGCTGGAGCCGGTATGGGAGCCCGCCGCCGGCGTGCGCCTAACGCCGGAGGAATTCGTCGCGGTGCTGTGTCCCTGGTGCGGCGAGCGGCTCGACACCCGCGTGGACCTGACGGCGGACGAGCCGGCGTACGTGGAGGATTGCGAGGTGTGCTGCCGGCCGATCGAGTTTCATGCCGAGCGCGACGCCGGCGGAGCATTGCTCGCGCTCGAGGTGCGGCGGCTGGACTGAAAGGAGGGCGCGAAATGCTCACGCTGCGCGGCATGACTGCGGCACTGGCCCTGGCGCTCGCCGCGTGCAGCGGTGCAGCGCCACCGCCGCCCCCGACCCCGCCGGCCCCGCACGACCCCTGGCCGGAATTCGCGGCGAGCTTCATCGACGGCTACTTCAAGGCCAACCCGTTCTTCGCCGTACAGGCCGGACGCCACGAGTTCGATGGCCAGATGCCGGACCTGAGCGCCGCCGGCATCGCCCACGAGGTGGCGCGCCTGCAGAGGCTGCGCACCCAGGCGCAGTCCTTCGACCTGGGCACCATGACCCCCGGCGAGCGCTTCGAGCGCGAGTACCTGCTCACGGTGATCGACGGCAATCTGTTCTGGCTGGATCGCGCGCGCTTTCCGTTCACCAACACCGCCTGGTACATCGGCCAGCTCGACCCCGACGTCTACCTCAACCGCGACTATGCACCGCTCGCCACGCGCCTGCGCGGCTACCTCGGCTACCTGCGCTCGATTCCGCGCCTCACCGCCGACATCCGCGCCAATCTGCGCACGCCGCTGCCGCCGACCTTCCTGCAGCGCGGCGTCGACGCCTTCGGCGGCTTTGCGCGCTTCTATCGCCAGGACGCGCCGGCGGTGTTCGCAGCGGTCCAGGACCCCGCGGCCCAGCGCGAGCTCGCCGCGGCGACGGCCGCGGCCGCGGCCGCGATGGACGAGCTGAAGTCGTGGCTCGAGAGCGAGCGCTCGCACAGCGGCGGCTCGTTCGCCCTCGGCGAGCCGCTGTTCCTCGAGATGCTGCGCACCACCGAGCGCGTCGACGTTCCCATCGTGCAGCTGCTCGCCGTCGGCCGCGCCGATCTGGAGCGCAACACGCTGGCGCTGCGCGCCGCGTGCGCCCGCTACCTGCCGCACGGCACTCTGCCGGCGTGCGTGCAGAAGATGCGCGCCGACAAGCCCGGCGGCGGCGTGGTCGAGGGCGCGCGGGCGCAGCTTGCGGGCCTGCGCGCCTTCGTCGTGGCGCACGGCATCGCCACGATCCCGAGCGACGAGGTGCCGCAGGTCGCAGAAGCACCACCCTACAACCGCGCCAACTTTGCCTACATCAACATCCCCGGTCCCTACGACAAGGGGGTGGCGTACGTCTACAACATTGCGCCGGCGGACCCGAAATGGAGCCCGCAGGAGCGCGCCGCCTACATCCGCGGCAAGGCAACGCTGCTCTACACCAGTGTCCACGAGGTGTGGCCCGGTCACTTCCTGCAGTTCCTGCATTCCAACCGCAATGCTTCGCAGGTCGCGGCCCTGTGGGTCGGCTATGCGTACGCCGAAGGCTGGGCGCACTACGCCGAGGAGATGATGTGGGACGAGGGCCTGGGCGACGGCGATCCGGAGCAGCACGTCGGGCAGCTGCTCGATGCGCTGCTGCGCAACGTGCGTTTCCTCTCGGCCATCGGCCTGCACACCCAGGGCATGACCGTCGCGCAATCCGAGCGCCTGTTCCGCGACAGCGCCTTCGCCGATCCCGGCAGCGCGCGCCAGCAGGCAGCCCGCGGCACCTTCGACCCGCAGTACCTCAATTACACGCTCGGCAAGCTCATGATCCTCAAGCTGCGGGCGGACTGGGTTGCGGTTCAGCCCGGTGCCGGGTCGGCGCAGGATCCACGCCGCTACTGGCATGACTTCCATGACGCCTTCCTGTCGTACGGCGGACCGCCCATTCCGCTGGTGCGGACGGCGATGGTCGGCGCGGGAGGCTCGCTGTTCGCTAGCCCGTGACGGCTGCCTGCAGGAACGTGAGGGTCGCGCTGTCGGCGTCGAGCCGCACGGCGGCGCCGAGCGGCACCGGCTCGTTGGCGTCCCCGTGCCCGATCGGAAACCCCGCCGCGCACGGCAGCCCGGTCGCCTCGGCCAGCTCGCGCAGCACGTCGGCGCTGCCGTAGGGGGCGTCCGGCTCCTCACAGCCGGTGAAGGTACCGAGCACGATGCCGCGTACGCGGGCGAACACGCCGGCAAGCTGCAGATGCGTCCACATGCGATCGAGACGATAGGGGCGCTCGCCCTGATCCTCGAGCAGCAGCACGGCGCCGTCGATCGGGGGCATGAATGGCGTGCCGAGCACGCGCGAGAACACCGAGAGGTTGCCGCCGAGCAGCGGCCCCTCGGCGACGCCGCCGACGTAGGTGGCGGCGCCGCGCAGCGCGGCGGGCGGGGAGCTCGACTCGAGCAGGCCGAAGAGGCGCTCGCAGGTGGCCTGCGGCAGGCGGCCGAGCTGCGTCAGCACCGGGCCGTGAATGCTCATGCGGCCGTGCGCCTGCATCCACAGGTGCAGCGCCGTGATGTCCGAGAAGCCGATCAGCAGCTTCGCCGACGCGCCCGGGTCCGCATCGCGCAGCCGGCCGAGCAGCCGCGTGGCGCCATAACCGCCGCGGGCGCAGAACAGCGCGCGCACCTCCGGATCGGCGAGCGCGGCGTTGAGCTCATCGAGCCGCCGCCCGTCGCTGCCGGCGAGGTAGCGCTCGCGCTCGAAGATCCCCGGTCCGTAGACGCTCTCGTAGCGGGCGTCGACCAGCGCCAGCCCGGCGTCGAACGCCGCGCGGTCGAAGCCGCTCGCCGGCGCGATGACCGCGACACAATCCCCGGGATACACTGCCGGGCAGGGACGGAAACTCGCGCTCAACGCCGATGCCCTCGCATGCAGCTACAATACTGACCGGTCGGCGCGGACTCTAGGCGCCGCTCTGACGGAACGTCAATGATCACATTCCTGCTGTGGCTGCTGCTGTTGGTGCTGTGCTGGCCGGTCGCGCTGCTGGCGCTGCTGCTCTACCCGCTCGTGTGGCTGCTGCTGTTGCCGTTGCGGCTGGTGGGCATCGCGGTCGAGGGCGTATTTGCGCTGCTGCGCGCGCTCATCCTGCTGCCGGCGCGCGTACTCGGGGAGCGCCGCAACGCTCGCGCGGATTTTCAGTCCGACAGCGCCTTGAGGTCGCGCCGCAGCGCCGCACGTCCGCGGTCGAGCTGATCGAGCCGCGCGGCAGCGGCGCGCAAGGCGGGCAGATTCTGCACCGGGGCGGCGTGCAGGCGGCGGTAGGCATTGCGTGCCGTAACCCACAGCCGGTAGATACGGGCGTAGCGCTCCGCCAGCTGGCGACGCAGTGTGATCAGTCCGAGCGCGCTGCGGTTCATCGGGCGCCAATCTCGCGCATCGGCGCCCCCTGGCAACAGTGCAGCCGTCACAATTCGCGGCAGCGCGATTCCTCACGCAGTACTCACACCGGGGACGGTAACTTTCCCGTTCCCCTCGTCTCGAGCGGCGACTACCCAACATGGACCTGATATTCATCCTCGCCGTGCTCGTCCTGTATGGGGTCAGCCACGCGCTGGTGGTGGCCTTCGCGCGCCTGGCGAGCAGCGGATGAACGTCGTCTACGCGGTGAGCGGGCTGCTGACGGTGGCGCTGTTCGCCTATCTGCTGTACGCGCTGCTCAAGCCTGAGAAGTTCTGATGCCGGCGCTCACCTGGGCCCTGATCGGGGTTTTCCTGCTGCTGGTGCTGGCGTGCGTCAAGCCGCTCGGGCTGTACATGGCGAACGTGTTCGAGGGGCGGCCTAACTGGGCGCTGCGCACGGTCGCGCCGTTCGAGCGCTGGACCTGGCGGCTGTGCGGCATCGACCCGGCGCGCGAGATGGACTGGAAAGAATACGCCGTCGGCCTGCTGCTGTTCAATACGCTCGGGGCGCTGACGGTGTATGGGCTGCAGCGCCTGCAGGCGTGGCTGCCGCTCAACCCGCAGCATTTTACCAACCTGTCACCCGATTCGGCCTTCAACACCGCGGTGAGCTTCATCACCAACACCAACTGGCAGGGCTACTCCGGCGAGTCCGCCATGAGCTACCTGACGCAGATGGCGGGACTCGCGGTGCAGAATTTCCTGTCCGCCGCCAGCGGCATCGTGGTATCGATCACGCTGGTGCGCGGGCTGGCGCGGCACAGCGCACGCACCATCGGCAACCTGTGGGTGGACCTCACCCGCGCGACGCTGTGCGTGCTCTTGCCGCTGGCGCTGCTGCTGGCGCTGGTGCTGGTGTCGCAGGGGGTCATCCAGAACTTCAGCGCCTACCATGACGTGAGCACGCTCGAGACGCTCACCTGGCAGCAGCCGAAGACCGACGCCGCCGGCAACGCCCTCAAGGACGCCGCCGGCAACCCCGTGCAGGAGACGCACAGCACGCGTACCCAGACCCTGCCGATGGGTCCGATCGCCTCCCAGGAGAGCATCAAGGAGCTCGGCACCAACGGCGGCGGCTTCCTCAACGCCAACTCCGCCCACCCCTACGAGAATCCGAGCGCGCTGGCGAACCTGCTGGAGATGCTGGCGATCCTGGCCATTCCCGCCGCGCTCACCTACACCTTCGGCCGCACTGTCGGGGACACGCGCCAGGGCTGGGCGGTGCTCGCCGCCATGGCGATCCTGTTCGTGGCGCTGCTGCTGGTGGTCGAGCACAGCGAGCAGCAGGGCAATCCGCTCATCGCGCGCCTCGGTGTCGATCAGGCCGCGAGCGCCACCCAGGCCGGTGGCAACATGGAAGGCAAGGAGACGCGCTTCGGCATCGCCGCCTCCGCGCTGTTCGCCGCAGTCACCACGGCGACCTCGTGTGGCGCGGTCAACGGCATGCACGATTCGTACACGCCGCTCGGTGGCTTCGTGCCGCTGTTCCAGATGCAGCTCGGCGAGGTGGTGTTCGGCGGGGTGGGGACGGGCCTGTACTCCATGCTGATCTTCGCCATCGTCGGGGTGTTCATCGCCGGACTCATGATCGGCCGCACGCCGGAGTACCTCGGCAAGAAGATCGAGTCCTTCGAGATGAAGATGAGCTCGATCGCGATCCTGGTGATGCCCTTCATCGTGCTCACCGGCACGGCGATCGCCGTGAGCGTGGACGCCGGTCGTGCCGCGGTCGGCAATCCGGGCGCCCATGGCTTCTCCGAGATCCTGTACGCCTTCTCCTCGGCGGGCAACAACAACGGCAGCGCCTTCGGCGGTATCTCGGCCAACACTCCTTTCTATAACGTCGCGCTCGCGCTCACCATGTGGCTCGGGCGCTTCTGGCCGATCGTCGCGGTGCTCGCCGTGGCCGGCTCGATGGCGGCGAAGAAGCGTATACCGGTAAGCGACGGCACCATGCCCACGCACGGGCCGACCTTCGTGATGCTGCTGATCGGTACGGTGCTGCTGGTGGGCGCGCTCACCTTCGTGCCGGCGCTCGCGCTCGGCCCGATCGTCGAGCAGGTGATGCTCTGGGGGCGGCCGTGACGCGCCGCGAGCTGCGCCTGTTCGACCGTTCGCTGCTCATCCCGGCGGGCTTCGATGCGCTGCGCAAGCTCGATCCCCGGCTGCAGTGGCGCAACCCGGTGATGTTCGTGGTCTACATCGGCAGCGTCCTCACCACCGTGTTGTGGCTGCAGGCGCTCGGCGGCGCCGGCGAAGCGCCGGCGTGGTTCATCTTCAACATCGCGCTGTGGCTGTGGTTCACGGTGCTGTTCGCCAATTTCGCCGAGGCGCTCGCCGAGGGGCGCAGCAAGGCGCAGGCGGCGGCGCTGCGTGGTTTGCGGCAGACGGTATGGGCCAAGAAGCTCGACGACCCCGGCATACGCACCGGCAGCCGCAGCGTGCGGGCAGAGGACCTGCGGCGCGGCGACGTGGTGCTCATCGAGGCGGGTGACTACGTGCCCGCCGACGGCGAGGTGATCTCCGGGGCCGCCTCGGTGGACGAGAGCGCCATTACCGGGGAATCCGCCCCGGTGATCCGCGAGTCGGGCGGGGACTTCTCGGCGGTGACGGGCGGCACGCGCGTGCTGTCCGACTGGATCGTGGTGCGGGTCACGGTGAATCCCGGCGAGACCTTCCTCGACCGCATGATCGCAATGGTGGAGAGCGCGCGGCGCCAGAAGACTCCGAACGAGATCGCGCTCACCATTTTGCTGGTGGCACTGACGCTGGTGTTCCTCCTGGCGACGGCGACGCTGCTGCCGTACTCGCTCTACAGCGTCGCGGTGGCGAAGCTCGGCGTGCCGATCACCATAACGGCGCTGATCGCGCTGCTGGTGTGCCTGATCCCCACCACCATCGGCGCGCTGCTGTCGGCGATCGGCGTCGCGGGCATGAGCCGGATGCTGCAGGCCAACGTCATCGCCACTTCCGGTCGCGCCGTCGAGGCCGCCGGAGACGTCGACGTGCTGCTGCTCGACAAGACCGGCACGATCACGCTCGGCAACCGCCAGGCCGCCGCCTTCATGCCCGCCGTCGGCGTGAGCGAAGAGGAGCTTGCCGACGCCGCCCAGCTCGCCTCGCTCGCCGATGAGACGCCGGAAGGGCGCAGCGTCGTGGTGCTCGCCAAGCAGCGTTTCCAGCTGCGCGAGCGCGATCTCGCCTCGCTCGGCGCCAGCTTCGTGCCTTTCTCTGCTTTGACCCGCATGAGCGGCGTCGACATCGGCGCGCGCCAGGTGCGCAAGGGCGCGGCGGATGCCATCCAGCGGCATGTCGAGGGCCTGGGACAGGTGTTTCCGCGCGCGGTGCTCAGCACCGTGCAGGACGTCGCCCGCCGCGGCAGCACCCCGCTGGTGGTCAGCGACGGGCCGCACGTGCTCGGCATCATCGAGCTCAAGGACATCGTCAAGGGCGGCATCCGCGAGCGCTTCGGGGAGTTGCGCCGCATGGGCATCAAGACGGTCATGATCACCGGTGACAACCCGCTCACCGCCGCGGCGATCGCCGCGGAGTCGGGTGTGGACGGTTTTCTCGCCGAAGCGACCCCGGAAGCCAAGCTCAAACTGATCCGCGAGCACCAGGCCGCCGGCCGGCTGGTGGCGATGACCGGCGACGGCACCAACGATGCCCCGGCACTCGCCCAGGCGGACGTGGCGGTCGCCATGAATACCGGCACCCAGGCCGCCAAGGAAGCGGGCAACATGGTCGATCTGGATTCGAACCCGACCAAGCTCATCGAGGTCGTGGAGACCGGCAAGCAGATGCTGATGACGCGCGGCGCGCTCACCACCTTCTCGATCGCCAACGACGTCGCCAAGTACTTCGCCATCATTCCGGCGGCGTTCGTCACCACCTACCCGCAGTTGAATGCGCTCAACGTCATGCGCCTGGCGAGTCCGTTCTCGGCGATCCTTGCCGCGGTGATCTTCAACGCACTGATCATCGTGGTGCTCATTCCGCTCGCACTGCAGGGGGTACGCTACCGGCCGCTCGGCGCGGCCACGCTGCTACGGCGCAACCTGCTGGTCTACGGGCTGGGCGGCATCGTCGTGCCGTTCCTCGGCATCAAGCTCATCGACGTGGTGCTGGTGCTGGCGCGCCTCACCTGAGCGCAAGGAGCCGCCGTGAATCCACAGCCTGCACCGCCAGTTCCCGCGCGGGCGCGCGCGCGCGGCGCGCTGCTGCGACCGGCCATCGCGCTGTTCGTGCTGCTGACGCTCCTCACCGGCATCGTCTACCCGCTGCTCGTGACCGTGCTCGCGCGGCTGCTGTTTCCGGCCGAGGCCGCCGGCAGCCTCATCCTGCGCGACGGACGCGCGGTCGGCTCGGCGCTCGTCGGTCAGAACTTCGCCGACCCGGGGCACTTCTGGGGGCGTCCGTCCGCGACCACGCCGCAGCCTTACAACGGCATCGCCTCGAACGCCTCCAATCTCGGGCCGCTGAATCCGGCGCTGACCGATGCCGTCAAAGAGCGCATAGCCGCGCTGCGGGCCGCCGATTCCGGCAACCCCGCGCCCATCCCGGTCGACCTGGTCACGGCTTCCGGCAGCGGACTCGATCCGCACATCAGCGTGGCGGCGGCCGACTACCAGGCGGCGCGTGTGGCACGGGCGCGCGCGCTGCCGCTGCCGCGCGTACAGGCATTGATTGCGGCACACACCGCGGGTAGGTTGCTGGGCGTCCTCGGTGAACCGCGCGTCAACGTGCTGGAGCTGAACCTGGCACTCGATGCGCTGAAGTGACCCAAAACATGGCCGACGTCCGGCCTGACCCCGACCAGCTGCTCGAGCGAGTCAAGGCAGAGGAGGCGCGCAAGCGCCGCGGGCGGCTGCGCATCTTTTTCGGCGCTTCGGCCGGGGTCGGCAAGACCTACGCGATGCTCGAGGCGGCACGCAGCGCCGTGAGCAGCGGCACCGACGTCGTGGTGGGCTATGTCGAGCCGCACGGGCGCCTCGAGACTGAGCGGCTGCTCGAGGGGCTGCCACGGCTGCCGCCGCTGCCGGTGAACTATCGCGGCATCGTGCGCCTGGAGTTCGATCTGGATGCGGCACTCGCGCGCCACCCCGAGATCCTGCTGGTCGATGAGCTGGCGCATTCCAACCTCACCGGCGGTGAGCCGGCGCCGCGGCATCCGAAGCGCTGGCAGGACGTCGCCGAGCTGCTGGCGGAGGGCATCAGCGTCTGGACCACGGTCAACGTGCAGCACCTCGAGAGCCTCAACGACCTGATCCTGCAGACCACCGGAGTGCGCCAGCGCGAGACGCTGCCCGATCACGTGTTCGATGAGGCCGACGACATCGAGCTGATCGATCTGCCGCCGGATGACCTGATCGCGCGGTTGCGCGCGGGCAAGGTGTACGTTGCCGAGGGCGGCATCGCGGCCGTCGAGCGCTTCTTCCGCAAGCAGAACCTGATGGCGCTGCGCGAGATCGCGCTGCGCCGCGTCGCCGACCGCGTCGAGGCCGCCGCGCGCGCGCTGCCGCCCGATCACCTCCAGGCGCGCATCGCCGGCGACCGCGTGCTGGTGGCGGTAGGTCCCGACGAGCAGGCCGAGCAGCTGGTGCGCGCCGGTAAGCGCATGGCCGATGCGCTCGACGCCGAGTGGATCGTGGTGTACGTCGAGACGCCGGCGCTGCTGCGCCTGTCGGAAGCCGAACGCAACCGGCGCATCGCGGTGCTGCGCCTCGCCGAGTCCCTCGGCGGCCAGAGCGTGACGCTCGACGGTCCGTCGGCAGCCACGACGCTCGCCGAGTATGCGCACGTGCGCAACGCCACCCGCGTCATCGTCGGCGCACCGAAACGGCGCGGCTGGCGCGCCTGGCTGCGGCCTTCGACCGCCACCGAGCTGGTGCGTCGGGCGCGCGGCTTCGACGTGGTGCTGATCGCCGCGGCGCGCCCGGCAGCAGCGCCACACGGTGCAGCGGCGACCGCGCTGCCGCCGGCCACCGCGGTGCGCTGGGACCGCTACGGCTGGGCGCTGGCCATCACCGCGGCCTGCACGCTGCTGGCGTTCGCGATGTACCCGCATTTCGATCTGTCCAACCTCGTCATGATCTACCTGCTCGGGGTGACCGTGGCAGGCCTGCGGCTCGGACGTGGACCGTCGGCCGTGACTGCGCTGCTGAATGTGGCGGCGTTCGATTTCTTCTTCGTGCCGCCGCGCTACTCGTTCGCGGTCTCGGATGCGCAGTACCTGGTCACCTTCGGTGCCATGCTGACCATTGCGCTCGTTATCGCCACGCTCACCGCCAGCGTGCGCCAGCAGACGCGCGTGGCGGGCGCGCGCGAGCGGCGCACCGCGCTGCTGTATGCCATGAGCCGCGAACTGGCAGCGACGCGCGGCATCGACAACATGGCGCGCGTGGCGGTACGCCACGTCGCGGAAGTGTTCACGGCCCAGGCAGTGGTGCTGCTGCCCGCGGCCGGCGGCAAGCTGCGCTACCCGACGGACCCGCCGCTGGAGAGCTCGTTTCGTCACGCGGATCTCGCCGTGGCGCAGTGGGTCGCCGATCACGGTCGCCGCGCGGGACTCGGCTCCGACACGCTGCCGGCGTCTCCCGGGCTGTACGTGCCGCTCGGCGACGAGCGGCGCACAGTGGGAGTGCTGGCGGTGCTGGCGAACAACGTGCGGCGCGTGCTGCTGCCCGAGCAGAGCCACCTGCTCGGCACCTTCGCCGGGCAGATCGCACTCGCCCTGGAGCGCGCCCGCCTGGCGGAAGTGGCGGAAGCCTCGAGCCTGGCCGCCGAGCGCGAGACGCTGCGCAACACGCTGCTCGCCTCCATCTCCCACGATCTGCGCACGCCGCTCGCGGTGATCGCCGGCGCGGGCAGCACGCTGGCGCAGCACGGCGCCAGTCTCGACGAAGCGACGCGCGTGCAGCTGGCGCGCTCGGTGGAGATCAAGGCGCGTGAGATGTCGGAGCTGGTGACGAACGTTCTCGAGCTGGTGCGTCTGGAATCGGGCCAGGTGGTGCTGCGGCGCGATTGGCAGACGCTCGATGACCTGGTCGGCAGCGCGCTCACCGCCTACAGCGACAAGCTCGCCGGCCACCGCATCGAGGTGCATCTGCCCGCGGAGCTGCCGCCGGTGTGGGTCGACGCCACGCTGATCGTGCAGGTTTTCACCAACCTGTTCGACAACATTGCCAAGTACACTCCGCCCGGCACCCGCGCCACGGTGTCGGCCGCACTCGAGCCGGAGCGCGATTTCGTGCGCGTGACGCTCGACGACGAGGGCCCGGGACTGCCGGCGGGGGATCCGGCGCGGCTGTTCGACAAGTTTCAGCGCGGCAGCGACGAGGGCACCGTGGTGGGCGTCGGACTGGGGCTGGCCATCTGCCAGGCGGTGGTGCGCGCTCACGGCGGGGAGATCGAGGCGCTGCGCCGCCCGGGCGGCGGGGCGCGCCTCACCTTCACGCTGCCGTGCACCGAAAGTGCCCCGTGACCCAGGCGATGCACCAGCTGCTGATCGTCGAGGACGACCCGGACATCCGCCGGGTGCTGCGCGTGCTGCTCGAGGCGCACGGCTACCGCTGCGTGGAAGCCGACACCGCGGAGCGCGCCGAGATCGAGGCGCGCAGCCACAAGCCCGACCTGTTGCTGGTCGACCTGGGGCTGCCCGACGAGGACGGTCTGAACGTGATCCGCCGCGTGCGCGGCTGGTCGCAGGTGCCGATCGTGGTGCTGTCGGCGCGCACCATGGAGGAGCAGAAGATCGCCGCGCTGGATGCCGGCGCCGACGACTACGTCACCAAGCCGTTCAGTGCGCCCGAGCTGCTGGCGCGGCTGCGCGCGGCGTTGCGCCGCGACGTGCGCGGCGCCGCGCCCGCAGCCCAGCTGCAGTTCGCCGCGCTGCAGGTGGATCTGGCACGCCGCACGACGCAGGGGCCGGCCGGCGAGGTGCATCTCACGCCGCTCGAGTACCGCGTGCTCGCCTGCCTGGCGCGCCATCTGGGCAGCATCGTCACGCAGCGCCAGCTGATCCGCGAGGTGTGGGGCCCGCAGCGCCAGGATGACTCGCGCAGCCTCAGGGTGTGCATCAAGAATCTGCGCGCCAAGCTCGAGCCGGACCCGCGGCAGCCGCGCTATCTGGTGACCGAGACCGGGCTGGGCTATCGGCTGCGTGCCGACGAGAACGCGGCGGCGTGAGGCGCTCGGGGCGCCGGCGCGTGGCGCCGGCGTGCTGCGAGGCTAGCTGAGCGACACCACCAGCTTCGCCGAGTGGCTGCGCCAGTTGATCGGGATGATGAAGGCGCGCTGCCCGGGCTTGTGCGGCAGCTCCGGTTTCTCGCCCGACAGCACGCTCGGCACCGAGATCACGAAATCGCGGCCGAAGTCACGACGCGCGTTGCCCGAGATGGTGTTGGCCACTTCCCCCACCAGGTCCTTCATGGTCTCGTGGCTGAAGTCGTTCTCCTGCATTTTCATCAGCAGCACGGTCAGCATCGCCTTGGGAGCGGTGAAGTACACCACGCCCTCGCGCTTGCCCGAGATGTTGATGATGCCGGTGTACTCATGCACCGCCGGCGAGCCTTCCATCAGGTACGGCGAGCCGATCGTGGCCGCCTGTTGTGCGGCCACCTCGAAGAAATTCGTCGTGCCTTCGACGAAGGTCTTGAGCTCCTGTTCGTATAGCATGGGCGGTGTTCCTGCGGTGGCGAAGTGCGCTGCGGCTAGCGCATGAGCTCCGCGATCGCTTCGTTCAGCTGCCGGTCGGTGAACGGCTTGTTGAGGAACCCGTTGGCGCCCTTCTCCATGGCCTCGACCGCGGTCGCCTTGTCGGCGAGCGCCGATATCACCAGGATGCGCACCGCCGGCTTCAGGGCGACCAGCTGCCCGATGCATTCGATGCCGTCCATGCGCGGCATGGTGAGGTCCATGGTCACCACGTCCGGATCGGTCCGCTTGAACAGCTCGAGCGCCTCGAAGCCGTTGCCGGCCGAGCCGACCACCTGCAGCTCCTCGAACTGCTGCGAGCGCTCGATGCGCCGGCGCATGATGTTCGAGTCGTCGACGATCATCAGCTTGTAGGATCGCCTGCCGTTCATTGCATCGCCGTTGCCGCTCATGTGCGCCACGTCCCGCTCAGGCGACCGCGGTGCTGGCGGCGGCGGTCGGCAGTACGATCTTGAAGCGCGTGAACTTGCCCGGGTGCGTGCTGACGCCGATCTTGCCGCCGAGCGAGTACACGCTGCGCGCCACCACGTCCATCCCGACACCGCGGCCGGCGTCCATGGAGACCTCTTCCTGCGTGGAGAAGCCCGGCCGGAAGATCAGCGACATCGCGGTGCGCGTGTCCATGCCGGCCGCCTCCTCCGCGCTGATGAGCTGGCGCTTCACCGCCGCCGCCTTGAGTGAATCCGGGGCGATACCCGCGCCGTCATCCTCGAACACCAGCTCGTAGCCGTCGGCGGACTTGCGGAACTCGACGAGCACGGTGCCGGCGTCCTCCTTCAGCTGGGCGCGGCGCACCTCGGGCGGCTCGATGCCGTGCACGGCGGCATTGCGCAGCATCTGGATGAGGCAGTCCTTGATCGTCGGCGTGTACTGCGCCGGGACGTCCGCGAGGCCCCGCAGCGTCAGTCTGAAGCGCTTGGCGTGATCCTCGGCCAGCCGCTCGGCGAGCGACTGCAGCGTCGGCGACAGGTCTTCGGCGCGGCGCGTGAGCGCCGACGCGCTCGGTTCGGCGGCGGCCCTGGCGGGCGCCTTCGCCTGCCTGGGCGGCGGCGCGGCCGGTGGTGCGGGCGCGGCGGCAGCGGCCGCGGCGGCTGCCGCCGCGCCGGGAACGGTGTCCTTCAGCACCGTGAGCCGCGCGGCCATCTCGCGCACGCTGCGCAGGTGCGCGAGCAGCTCATCGAGCTTCAGCACCATCGGCAGGAAGTCGTTGCCCGTGAGCTCCGGCTTCTTCTTGCATTCGCTCACCATGTCCTCGAGCGCGTGCACGCGGCTGGCGACCGACTTCAGATTGAGCGCCGAGGCCTCGCCCTTGATGGCATGCAGCTCGCGGAACAGCCCGCCGAGCTTCTTGCGGAACTCCCCGTCGGTGCGCGCCGGTTCCTTGAGGATGGTGTTGACCAGCTTCAGTCCGGTCTCGGCGGTGTCGAGGAACGACACCAGCTGCAGCGGATCGACGTGCATCATGCCGAGCATCATGTCGAGCTGTTGGTTGGCGTTTTCCTGCGACTCCTGCAGCTCGCGCGCCAGCAGCACGCTGGAGGTGATGTCGCCGACCGCGCACAGCACGTGCTTGATGCCCTCCGCGCCCATGACGCGGTGGAAGTCGAACTGCAGGTAGCGGGTTTCCTTGCCGCCGTGGCCGTTGTCCATGGTGATCTCGAGCTGGCCGAGCGGATTGATGCTCTTCATCAGGTTCTCGTGGGCGCGGTCACCCCACAGCAGCTTGATGTACTTGGTCGCAGTCGCGAGCGTCGCCGGCGGTACGAGGTCCCTGAGCAGCTCCTCGAAGGTCAGGCCGGCGAAGTCGTTGCGACTGAACATGCGCGTCAGCGCGTCCGACCACACCGAGCCGATGCGATAGTTGGCGTCGAGCAGAAAGAAGCCCTCGCGCACCGTCTTGAGGATGTCGCGGGTCTGCTCCTGGGCATCGCGCGCGGCGCGCTCGTGGCGCGCGCGCGTGAACTGGAAGTAGCCGGCCGCCGCCGCCAGAACGAGCGCGGCGAGCACGCCGGCGAACAGCAGTGCGCGCAGCCGCGCGGCGGCGTCGGAAGCGTTGTGCTGCAGGCTCGAGGCCAGCGTCGCCAGCTGGTCCTGCAGCGCCTGGGCGTTGTCGCTGGCGAACAGCTGGGCGCGCTTGACCGCCGCGTAATGCTCGCGGCCCTCGCGCGACAGCGCGCTGCCGGCGGTGTCGGAATCCACGTATGGCTGGCCGTTGAAGGCGATCACCGGGTCGAGCACCGGGGCATACTGGTGCCACAGCAGCAGCGCACGGCCGAGCTGCGGGGAATTCAGATCGGGCAGGGTACCGAGCTGCGTCAGCTCGCGGTCGAAGCCCTTGACCGTACCCTGCAGGTCGGCGAGCGCCTGGCCGGCATAGGCGCGCACTTCCAGGCGATCGCGCAGCGTGTTCAGCTGGCGGGCGATCTCCTCGGGAGAGTTCTGCAGCGCGCTCGCCGTCTGCAGCGCCGTTATGTTGGCGCGCATGTGGGTGGCGAGGCGGAAGCCCATGATCAGCACGGCACCCATGACGAGCATGAGGGCGGTGCCGATGCCGGCGGTGGTCAGGTGACGGCGGCGCTCTTTCGCTGCGACGGTCATGCGGGCGATTCTCCTGTTATTACTTCGGCAGCTCGAAGCGCATGCGGGTCTTCACTGGCACCTCGACGGCGGCGCCGTCGACGACCATCGGCGCATAGCGCCAGTGCTTCACCGCGTTGATGGCCGCCTGGTCGAACACCCCCGTCGGCAGCGACTCGAGCACGTGAATGTCGCGGGTCTCGCCGCGCACGTTCACGGTGAACTCGAGCGTCACGCTGCCGCTGACGTGTTGCGCCAGGGCAGTGGGCGGGTAGTCCGGCGGCGCGGCGCGCACGCGCTTGAGGTTGGCAGCGAGCGTGGCCGGGTCGAGGGCGGCCTGCGGCGGCGGCGGCTGCAGCTGCTGCACGGCCGCGAGGTCCTTCGGATCCGCGCCCCAGCGCTTGGCGAGCGCGAGGTCGGCGTCGGCCGGTTTGCCGGCGAGCACCGCGGCGCGCGCCCGCTCGATGAGCTTGGCCGCCAGTGCACGTCCGGCGTCGGCGAGGGCTGCGTTGCCCGGGTCGCTCGACTGCAGCTGCGTCAGGTAATAAGCGGCGCTGTCCTGCGCCGGATCGGTGAGGCGACCGTCGCGCAACCGCTCGCGGGCCGCCTGCAGCATGCGCTCGCTGTCGGCCTGCGCCGCCTTCTGGCGGGCGGCGGCCACGTCCTTCTCGAACTCGATGACCTCGGCGGGCGTCAGGCCAGCGCGGCGCGCCGCGTCGAGCCAGCGCTGCTGCTCGGCAGTGTTCTTCGCCAGCGCCGCATCGCGGGCCTTGTGCAGGTAGGCGCTGAGCAGGGCGTGAGCGGCGCGCTGCGTGGCGGCGTTGCCGGGCGCTGCGCTCTGCAGCTCGAGCAGATAGCTCCTGGCGCTGTCCTGCGGATCGTCCAGGTGGCCGTCGCGGATGCGATCATCGACCAGCCCGGCGAGGTGCTGCACCCTGGCATCGTCCTGACGGTGAGTGATGTCCGCGCGCCAGCGCGCGAGTTGTTCTGCGGGAATGGAACTCGACTGCTGCGCCTGGTGCACGAGGGCGGCGGCCCGGTCCAGATTGCCGTCGGCGATCGCCTTGGCGATCTGCGCGCCGTACAGGCGCAGCTCGCCGGCGGCCACGTGCGCATCTGCCGGAGCGGCCGACCTCAGGTTCGCGAGCGTCTGCGCGGCCTCGTCCAGCCGGCCGCCGTTCACGGCCTCATCGAAGCGTCCGGCGAGCACCGCGGCCACGCGTTGCAGACCGTCACGCGCCTCGGCGTTGTTGGCGTTGGCGGCCACTGCCGAGCGGTAGTACAGCAGGGCGTTGTCGCCGGCGGGCTCGGTGAAGCGGCGCTCGTGCATCGCCAGTCGTGCTTTTTCCAGCAGCTCGTCGACCTTGCCCTGGAGGATCGAGGTGTCGGCGAGCGGCGCCACCACGGTGGCGCCGCCGCCGGGTGCCGCCGCGGGGTGGGCGGCGGCCGCAGCCGGCTGCCTGCCCTGGAAGAACCACCAGGCGCCCCCGGCGGCAGCGGCCAGCACCGCCACGGCGGCGACCGCCAGCAGTGTGCGCTGCGTGTTGTCAGCGCCGCTGCGCGCAGCGGGCGGTGCCGTCTGCGGCCGCAACGCGCCGATGGTGAGCGGCGGCGTCGGCGCCGGCGTCGCTGCGGCGGCTGCCTTGTTGGTCTCGGCCGCCGCGATGGCCCCGGTGAGCACCGCCTCGGTCTTGCGCACGTCGATCGGTGTCGGCAGCACCGCAAACACCTTGCTGCCCTTGAGCGTCGTGGCCAGCTGCTTCTCGCCCGCCGTCGCCGCGAACACCACCACGGCGGCGCGCGGCTGCGCCGCACAGGCCGCATCGACCGCGGCGCGCGCGTTCGGCAGCGTGCCCGCATCGATCACCAGCACCTGGGCGCGCTTGCTGCCGGCCATCGCTGCGAGCGCGGCTTCGAGCGTCTCGACCGGCCGCACCGCGGCCTGGCCGCCGAGCGCCTGGCCGAGCTCGAGAAGGAATTCATCCCGGTTGGTGATGGCAGTGACGTCGGTCGTCGGCTGCGACGCCTTGACCGCAGCGGCCGGTGCGGCGGCGTCGGACGTGCGGGAGGCGGAAGCTGCACTGACCACGTGTCGTATCTCCACGAAAAGACCCGTCCGGGTACCGGCGTTCCGTCCCGGGGAGCGTGGCCGCGGCGCTGCGGAACCAGCGCGGAAAGCCTCGCCGTTGCAGCATATGTAGCCTCCGGAGCCACGCAGTGCGTCAGTTCACAATAACGCGACGCTGCGTCGGGGCGCCGCGACCGCAGATCGGGATTTTCTGAAGCACTGCTCGCTTTGGCGGTGCGCACCCGCCGGCAGCGGCGCGCGTGCGGTGCGCGTGCGCGCTGCGTACGCAAGCTGTGCGAGCGGCGCGCAGCGCTGGCGCTTTGTCAACGTCTCGTGTACCGCCGGTCCGACCGCCGTGGCGCCGCAAGCGCCGTGATGGTGCGCGCGCGGTGCGTGCTGCCGCCCGATGGGGCATGGGCGCAGTGCGCACCGGGCGGGTGCGCGCTGCGGGAAGCTTTGCAATCAGCTACTTAAGCCGAGCGGCGCGGTGCTGGCGCGCGCCGTGCAGGGATTGCAGTGGCGCGTGCGCCGCTTCGAGTGAACAATCCGTGCCTGTGACCGTCTTAACGTAATAGGCGCGCCGGGATCTGAAGGCCGTCACTCATTGTGCGAGACATTGGGACTAAGTTAAGAACGAAGCTGGCATCGCCGGCATCCTCCGGCGGCGCCGCGCGTGACCCATGAGCCCGATGGGAGGGAAGGACGATGCGACCGCTCGGTGTTGAGCAGAGTTCCCACGGCAGCAATGCCGACTTCATCGATAGCCTGAGCTCCTTCAGCCGCCTGCACCGCGCGCAGCGCTGGGAAGGGACGTTCGGGGAATTCATCGCCAACATACTGCCCGCCAATCCGGCGGCGCTCGCGCGCAGCAGCCACGAATACATCTGGGACATGCTGCGCTGGCACGGCCGCGCCGGCCAGCCGGACGCGCCGGAGAACATGCGCGCGCGCGAGCTGTTCAAGCGCGAACTGTTCGGCATCGACGAGCCGCTGTCGCGCGTCGTCGACTACTTCAAGGCCGCGGCGGCCGGCTCGGACGTCGGCCGTCGCCTGCTGCTGCTGCTCGGGCCGCCCTCGGGCGGCAAGTCGACGCTCGCCATCCTGCTGAAGCGCGGACTCGAGGAATACAGCCGCACCGACGAAGGCTCGCTGTACGCCATCCGCGGCTCGCCGCTGCGCGAGAATCCGCTCAATCTCATCCCGACCAGCCTGCGCGCGGAGTTTCGCGAGCGTTACGGCGTCAACATCCAGGGCGAGCTGTCGCCGTGGGCGCGCGATTTCGTCGAGCGCGAGTTCGAGGGCGATTTCGTGCGCGTGCCGGTGGAGCGGGTATTCATCACCGAGGCCTCGCGCATCGGCATCGGCACCTATGCGCCGCATGACCCGACCACCGCCGACATCGCCGATCTGGTCGGCTCGGTGGATCTCGCCAAGGTGGCGCAGATCGGCGACGAGGGCGACCCGCGCGCCTGGTCGTGGTCGGGCGCGGTGTACGCCGCCAGCCGCGGCGTGCTGGAGATGATCGAGATCCTCAAGGTCAAGCGTGAGTTTCTCTACCTGCTGCTGACCCTGACGCAGGAGAAGAACGTCAAGGTGTCGCGCTTCCCGCTGATCTACCTCGACGAGACGATCCTGGCGCACACCAACCTCGCCGAGTTCCACAAGTTCCTGCAGGAGAAGGAGAACGAGGCGCTGCTCGACCGCATGGTGATCATCAAGATCCCGTACGCGCTCTCCTACCGCGACGAATCGCGCATCTACCAGAAACTGATCTCGGGCGCTCCCGCGTTCCGCAACGTGCACCTCGATCCACACGTGCTGAATCTCGCCGCGGTGTTCAGCATCCTCACGCGGCTCGCCAAGACCGAGCGCGAGGGACTCGATCTGCCGAAGAAGCTGCGGCTGTATGCCGGCGAGGCGGTCGAGGGCGTGGCGGAGAGCGAGGCGGTGCGGCTCAAGGCGGAGGTTCCCGACGAAGGCATGCACGGCGTCAGCCCGCGCTTCGTCATCAATGCCATCTCCAATGCCATCACCCGCGGCAACACCCACAGCCTCACCAGCATGGAGCTGCTGCTGGCACTGAAGGACGGCATCGAGAGCGATGCGCGCATGGATGCCAAGCAGAAGAAGACCTGGATCGATCACCTGGTGACGGCGCGCAAGGAGTTCTACAACCGCTGGGTCAAGGAGGACGTGCACCGCGCCATGTTCGCCTCCTTCGAGGAGGAAGCGCAGCAGCTGCTCGAGAAGTACCTGGACGAGGTCGAGGCCTCGCTCGATCACCGCCAGGTCACCGATCCGATCACCGGCGACAATCGCGCCGCGGACGAGCGTTTCCTGCGCTCGGTCGAGGAGAAGATCAAGGTATCGGACTCCGGCAAGATGTCCTTCCGCCAGGAAGTGGTGCGCAAGGCGATGGTGGCCTTCAAGGCGGGCGAGAAGTTCAAGCTCGCGAGCCACGCGCGCATGCGCGAGGCGATCGAGCAGTATCTGTTCGAGGAGCGGCGCGACGTGCTGCGGCTGGTCACTTCCACAGCGCGTCCGGACGACGATGCGCGCCAGAAGATCTCGGTGGTGCAGCAGCGCCTGGTGAACGAGTACGGTTACGACGAGCACAGCGCCAAGGAGGCGCTCAGCTACGTCACCACGCTGCTCGCGCAGGAGTAGCCACGCACCGGGAAAAGGAGTACGAGTAGCACGTGGACGGAGAGGGCAAGCAGCGCAGCGGCGCAGATCCCGCCGCGGCCGGGAAATGGTACGAGCTGTTCTCGCGCGGGGCGCGCGACTGGCTGCGTCACGACGAGAAGGTGCGCGAGGCGGTGCGCGCCAATCTGCCCGAGATCATCGCCGGCGGCGACGTCATCAACGGCGGCGCACGCACGGTGCGCGTGCCGGTGCGCATGCTCGAGCACTACCATTTCCGCCTGCGACGCGCGGAAGAAACCCAGGGTGCGGGCCAGGGCAAGGCCAAGCCCGGCGACGTGTTCTCCGATCCCGCGCGCGAGCAGCGGCCCGGGGAAAAGGGCGCCGGCGGTCGCGACGACGGCGAGGTGCAGCTGTTGCTCGAGTTCAAGGTCGACGACATCGTCGACTGGATCTGGGAGGAGATGCAGCTGCCGAACCTCAAGGCGCGCACCGGGCCCTCCGAGGACAGCGAGTGGATTCGCGAGGGCTGGGACCGGCGCGGCGCGCGCTCGCGGCTCGACCGGCGCCGCTCCTTCAAGGAGCTGGTGAAGCGCCGCGGCGCGCCCGGAGCCACCCAGACCTTCACCGACGAGGACCTGCGCTTTCGCCAGCTGGCACGGCGGCGCCAGCCGGCGGTGCACGCGGTGGTGTTCTTCATGCTGGATGTCTCGGGCAGCATGTCCGACCGCGACCGCAAGCTCGCCAAGACGTTCTTCTTCTGGGTGGTACAGGGGCTGCGGCGCGAGTACCGCTCGCTCGAGACGGTATTCGTGGCGCATACCACCGAGGCGTGGGAATTCAACGAGCCGGATTTCTTCCAGGTGACCGGCACCGGCGGCACGGTGGCATCCACCGGGCTCGCCAAGGTGCGCGAGATCATCGACGCCCGCTACAACCCGGGGCGCTGCAACATCTACCTGTTCTATGCCTCCGACGGTGACAACTCCGTGAGCGACGCCCAGGAAGCGCGCGGCGTGCTCACCAGCATCGCCGCCGACGCCTGCTTCACCGGCTACGTGGAGGTTTCCTCCGGGCTGTCGCGGCAGCTGGCCACCGAGACCGGCAAGCTGTTTGCCGAGCTCACCGCCGCCGGCTGCGCCGCCGGCAGCTACGCGCTCGGCGACTTCGACGACGTGTGGGGCGCGGTGCGGCACTTCTTCACCGCCGAGACGCACGCGCCCGACGCTGCGCAACCCGCCGGCAGTCCATGAGCGAGGACTGGCAAGGCTACGTGCGACGCATCGAGGCGCTCGCCGCGGCATCCGGGCTGCGATTTCACGCGGTCGACTTCGAGGCGGTGCCCGACAGCTTCATGATGGAAATCGCCGTCTACGGGCTGCCGGTGCGCATGCCGCACTGGTCGTTCGGTGTGCGCTACATCTACCAGCTGATCCAGCGCCACATGGGGCACTCGCGCCTGTTCGAAGTGGTCTTTCCCGGCAACCCCGGGCACGCCTACCTCGCCGAGAGCAACGGCCTGGCGGAGAACATCCTGGTGACGGCGCACGTGCTCGGGCACGCGGACTTCTCGCGCAACAACCTGCTGTTCCGCCGCTGCCAGGAGCAGGTGAGCGAGCGCATCGTGGAGCACGCCGCCAACCATGCGCGCCAGATCAGCCAGGCGATCGAGACGCACGGCATGCAGCGGGTGGAAGCCGCGCTCGATGCGGCGCTCGCGCTCGAGCAGCACGTCGACATCGACCAGCCGCTGCGGCGCGCGCGCTACCCGGAGTACCTCGAGGACCCCAAAGCTCTGGTCGACGACGAGTTCCGCAAGCGCTTCGCCGCCCTCGAGCCGGCGGTCGCGGGCAGCGCCGTCGAGGCGAAGAAACGCGCGCCGGTGCCGCCGCACCCGGAGCGCGACCTGCTGTGGTTCGTGGCCAATTACGCGCCCGAGATGGAGAGCTGGGAGCGTGACATCTTTCTCGCGGTGCGCGAGGAGTCGTTCTACTTCTACCCGGTGTTTGCCACGCAGATCATGAACGAGGGCTGGGCGTCCTACTGGCACGCCCGCCTGCTGCGCGAGGCGGATTTCATACCGCAGCAGGCCTACCTCGATGCCATCAAGTGCCACTCGGACGTGGTGCGGCCGGTGGCCGCCGAGCAGCAGGTCTCACTCAACATCAATCCGTACCACCTCGGCTTCGCCATGTGGGAGAAGATCATCGCCAAAGACGGGCTGGAGGCCGCGCGCCACATCATGGAGCAGGACGATGACTTCGCCTTCGTGCGCAATCACCTGACGCGCGAGCTCGCCGAGGAGCTCGAGCTGTTCCGTTACAGCGCGCGCAGCGACGGCCAGATCAAGGTTCTCGAGACCGACCTCACCGCGCTGCACGAGGCGGTGCTCGCGCCCAAATACAACTTCGGTGCGCCGATCGTGTCGGCGCTGCACATGCGCAACGACGGTACGCTCGAGCTCGGTCATGACAGCGGGGTCGACGGCCGCGGACTGGATCTCGAGCGCAGCCGCAAGGTGCTCGACTACCTGCACAAGCTGTGGCGGCGGCCGATCGTACTCACCACCGTGAACCAGGCGGGATCGGCGCTCGAGCTCACCGCTCCTTAGGCTCTGCGCTGCTTCGCTGCGGCGCGGGCGGCGGCGCGGCATCGCCCCAGTCCTCCTCCTGGTGCGAGGTCACGATCGACACCGGGTCGCTGGCCGGGAAACTGTCGGCGAGCGCCTCATCGAGCTGATCCTGGATCTTCTGCGCGCTCTCGCGTCGGCGTGCCTCGCCTGCGGGATCAGCCGGATCAGCCGGATCGCCCGGATCGACGGGATCGGCGGGATCGGTCATGGAGCCTCCTGGGCGGTGAAAGCCGAGCGCGTCGCGGCGCGCCCGGCCGTGCCATGGTACCCCTTGCGCTAGACTTGCCGCATGCCGCGGCCATACCTGGTGTTCGTGCGGGCGGGCAACGAGTCGCTGCACCGCCGACTGATCGCCGAAGACCCCGGGCGTAACTGGGACTGTGCCGTGAGCTGGTACGTTGCCCCGCCGCCCGAGCAGCTCGCGGAGTATTACTGCCAGGGCGGGTTCAACAAGTTCGACGGCTTCCTCGCATTCTGGCGCCAGCGGCCGCCTGACTTCGACTACCGCTACCTGCTGTTGCTCGACGACGACGTGTATCTCGCCCCCGGCGACGTGTCGCGCTTCCTGGCGCTGTGCGAGCACTACCACACCTACCTGGCGCAGCCGGCGCTGCACTGGTTCACGCAGACGACGATGAAAGCGCTGGTGCGCAATCCGGCGTGCGTGCTGCGCCGGGTCAGCTACGTCGAGGTGATGGCGCCGTGCTTCTCGAGCGCTGCGCTTGCGCAGCTGCTGCATACCTTCGGCATGACGCGCAGCACCTGGGGCACCGACGTCGCCTGGGCGGGGGTCATCGACGGGCGCCAGCCGATCTACGTGGTGGACGCGGTCGGCATGGATCACACGCGCACCGGCGACGGCCGCCCCGGCGCCTTCTACCGCAAGCTCGCGGAAATGGGGGTGGATCCGTACACGGAGCTGCGCCACGTGCAGCAGCTGTACCCGGCGCTGCGTACCAGCCGCACGCTCCGCACGGGCCACGTGTTCCGCGAAGGCATCCCCGCAGCGCTCGCGCCGGCGCTCATGTGGCTGTTCGAGCGGCTGAAGTTCATCGTGCGCCTGCGCAAGCGCGCGCTGTTTCACCTGCGCTACTGGCGCGCGAGTCTCGAGGACGCCTTCACGCGCTAGCTGTGCGCGCGGGCATCGAGCAGCGCGCGGATCGCCGGCCATTCGTTCGGCACCAGGCCGAGCGCTTCGGCCTGGCGGCCGGCGAGCACCTGGAAGTCCTTGCCCAGATACTCCGCGATCAGTCCCTCGCAGCGCTCACCCAGCACATTCGAGTGCGGGTCCGGGTTCAGCACCATGCCGAGCCCGGTGGGCGGCGTGCCGATGGTGCGCACCGTGAGGTCCGGACGCTGCTCGCGCAGCAGCAGCAGCAGCCGCCAGATGTCGCCGCTCCAGAAGCGCGTGCGCTGCTCGCGCTGTGCGGTGCGCGCATCGAGCGGATAGCAGTCGTGCACCAGGATCACCGCAGCGCGCGTGCAGGCGCGCTCGACGTTGATGAAGTCGCGCAGCGCGTACTCGAAACGGTGCATGCCGTCGATGAAAGCGAGCTCAAGCGCGCGGCCGCCGAACTCGGCGCGCAGGTCGTGCTGCGCGAAGAACTCATCGCTGGTGGTGGCGAAGATCCGCTCGTGCGCGCGCAACGGCCGTGCCAGCTGCGGGCTCGGGTCGATGCCGATCGCCGCCGTGTCCGGCGAGGCCAGCGCCAGCGATTCGCCGCGCGCGACGCCGATCTCCAGGTAAGTGGCGGGCTTGAGGTGCGCGTGGATCCGGCGCAGCACGCCGAAGTAGCTCTCCCCCGGCAGCGTGAGACGCGACATGAGCGTGTAGGCGCGCGAGTAGTCGGCGTGCTCCACCGCCTGCCGGCACAGCGCCAGCGCCTGCTGCGGGCGGCCGAGCCACTGCTGCCAGCGCGCGCGCCGGAACAGCGCCCTGGCGGTGCGCCGCCCCGCGGGAGGTGGAGGAGTTTCGGGCGCCACGTTCACCTTATTGTCTGCGCAGGGAGTTTAACCCGCCCGCGACGCCACTGACCCTGCAATCCGCAGCAGCGCGGGCACGGCCGTGGGCCCGGTGCGCGGGCGCCGCGCCTGGCTGGTCCCGCGCCTGCTGGCCCCGGGGCGGCTTTCCGGAGTAGGCTTTCGCCACACCGGTGATGCTCGCGCGGCGCCGGTAATGCACGAGCCGGGGGAGCCAAGCGTCATGGGGTACACGACTTCGGGCATCCGTAACATCGCACTGGTCGGGCCGGCCGGTGCGGGCAAGACCTCGCTGCTCGAGACGCTACTGACCCAGGCCGGCGCAACGCGCAGCCGCGGCAGCCTCGCGCGCGGCACCACGGTCTCGGACTTCGACCCGCAGGAGAAGCGCCTGCAGCATTCCCTGGATACGGCGATCTGCAGCTTCGATTGCCACGACATCCACGTCAACCTCATCGACACGCCGGGCTACGCGGACTTCCTCGGCAAGACGCTGGCCGTGCTGGAGGCGGTCGAGGCGGTCGCCGTCGTGGTGAGCGCTGCCAACGGCGTCGACAGCTTCACCCAGCGCATCATGGAGTTCGCGCGCGAGCGCGAATTGTGCCGCCTGGTCGTGATCAACAAGATCGACAGCCGCGACGCGCACTGCGCGGACGTGCTGCAGCAGCTGCGCGAGGCCTTCGGACCGGAATGCCTGCCGCTCAACCTGCCGGCCGGCGGTGGCGACGCCGTGGTTGACTGCTTCTTCCAGCCGCCCGGACGCGCCGCCGACTTCTCCTCGGTGGCGGCGGCGCACACCCAGATCATCGACCAGGTCGTGGAGCTCGACGAGCAGCTGATGGCGCTGTATCTCGAGCAGGGCGAGGAGCTCTCGCCCGAGCAGCTGCACGATCCGTTCGAGCAGGCGCTGCGCGAGGGGCACCTGGTGCCGGTGTGCTTCGCATCCGCGGAGAGCGGCGCGGGTGTGCCGGAGCTGCTGCAGGTGTTCGAGCGGCTGATGCCCAACCCCGCCGAGGGCAATCCGCCGCAGTTCCTCAGGGGCAACGGCGAGGCGGCCGAGCGCGTGGCGGTCACGCCCGATCCGGCACGCCACGTGATCGCGCACGTCTTCAAGGTGTCCATCGACCCTTACGTGGGCAAGCTCGGCGTGCTGCGCGTGCACCAGGGCACGGTGCGCCCGGGCAGCCAGCTGTTCGTCGGCGACGCGCGCAAGCCCATCAAGATCGCGCACCTGTTTCGCCTCCTGGGCAAGGAGACCGCCGAGATCACCAGCGCCGTGCCCGGGGAGATCTGCGCCATCGCCAAGGTCGACGAGCTGCATCTGGATGCCGTGCTGCACGACTCGCACGAAGAGGACCAGTACCACCTGAAACCGGTGGCCTTCCCGCCGGCCATGCTCGGCGTCGCCATCGAGCCGGAGCGGCGCGGCGACGAGCAGCGCCTCGCGGACACGCTGCACAAGCTCACCGCCGAGGATCCGTGCGTGCGCATCGAGCATCACGCGGCGGTCAACGAGACGGTGCTGTACGGCATGGGCGAGTTCCATCTGCGCGTGCTGCTCGAGCGCATGACCGAGCGCTACGGCGTGCACGTCAAGACGCACCCGCCGAGCATTCCCTACCGCGAGACCATCACCCGACCGGCCGAGGGGCACTGCCGCCACAAGAAGCAGACCGGCGGCGCGGGGCAGTTCGGCGAGGTGTTCCTGCGCATCGAGGCGCTCGGCCGCGGCGTCGGGTTCGAGTTCGTGGACGACGTGGTCGGCGGCGCGATTCCCGGGCAGTACATTCCGGCGGTGGAGAAGGGCGTGCGGCAGGTGCTCACCGAGGGCGCGCTCGCCGGCTTCCCGATCCAGGACGTGCGCGTCACGGTGTACGACGGCAAGTATCACGCCGTGGACTCGAAGGAGGTGGCGTTCGTCTCCGCCGGGCGCAAGGCGTTCCTCGATGCGCTCGGCAAGGCTGCGCCGATCGTGCTCGAGCCGATCATGCTGTTGTCGATCACGGCGCCGGCGAGCGCGATCGGCGACATCAGCGGCGATCTGGCCACCAAGCGCGCCCGCATCAACGGCAACGACAGCCTGCCTGGCCAGCGGGCGAACCTGAGCGCCTACGTGCCGCTCGCCGAAGTGTCCGAGTACCAGTCACGCCTCAAGGCGCTCACCGGCGGCCAGGGGGCCTACACCATGGAACTGAGTCACTACGACCCGGTGCCGCCGCGCCGGCAGCAGGAGCTGGCGCAGGCCTGGCGGCCGCGCACCGAGGAAGAGTGAAGCCGCCCGGCGCGCACCGCGCCGCGCACGCTGCCTGGACGCTGAGCGCGTCTGCGCTCGCTGCGGCCGCAACCGTCGCCTGGGCCGCCGCTGCCGCTGCACCGGCAGAGCGGGCGGCGCCGGAGGCGACGATCGCGCAGCTGCAGGCGGATCTTGCGCACCACAGGCGCACGGTGCGCGCCATCGAGGCGCATTACGCGACGCGCATCGCCGCCCTCAACGTCCACGGGCCCGCACTGCGCGCGGTGCTCGAGGTGAACCCCGACGCCGCGCGCGACGCCGCGCAGCTCGACGCCAGCGCGGCGCCGCACGGGGTGCTGTTCGGCGTACCGGTCCTGCTGAAGGACAACATCGACACGGCAGACCGCATGCTGACGACCGCAGGGTCGCTGGCGCTCTCCGACTCGCGGCCGTCGCGCGATGCCTTCATCGTGCGCCGCCTGCGCGCGGCGGGCGCACTGATACTCGGCAAGACCAATCTGAGCGAATGGGCCAACTACCGCTCGAAGCGCTCCTCGTCCGGCTGGAGCGCGCGTGGCGGCCAGACGCGCAACCCCTACGCCCTCGATCGCAATCCCTGCGGCTCGAGCTCCGGTGCGGGCGCGGCGATTGCCGCCGACCTCGCCGTCGTCGCGGTCGGAACCGAGACCGACGGCTCGATCACCTGTCCGGCGAGCGCCAACGCCCTGGTGGGTATCAAGCCTACGGTGGGGCTCGTATCGCGCTCCGGGATCATCCCGATCGCGGCGAGCCAGGACACGGCCGGACCGATGGCCCGCAGCGTCGCCGATGCTGCGCTGCTGCTCGGCGTGCTGGCGGGCTACGACCCCGAGGATCCTGCGACGGCGCCGCTCGCCGCGCAGCCGCCGCCCGACTACCGCCGCGCGCTCGAAACGGGCGCGCTCACCGGGGTGCGTATCGGCGTACTGCGCCATTTCGCCGGCTTTCACGAGGAGGTGGATGTCTTGTTCGAGCGCGCCCTCGGCGTGCTGCGCGCGCGCGGCGCGCTGCTCATCGACCCGGCCGAGATCGCCGGCGCCGACAAGCTCGATGCCGACGAGCAGGTGGTGCTGGCGTACGAGTTCAAGGACGGGATCAACCGCTACCTGGCGACACGCCAGGGCAGCGGCCCGCGCACGCTCGCCGGGCTGATCGCCTTCAACGACCGCCAGGTGACGCGCGAGATGCCGTTCTTCGGTCAGGAGCTGTTCGTCGAGGCGCAGGCGCGCGGACCGTTGAGCGATCCGCAATATCTCGAGGCGCACGCGCGGGCACTGCGGCGCGCCCGGGCCGAGGGCATCGATGCCGCGCTCACCAAGGACCATCTGCAGGTGCTGGTTGCGCCGACCGTGGGTCCGGCCTGGACCACTGACCTGGTGAACGGCGATCACGTGCTCGGCGGCGGCGTCACCACGCCGCCCGCGGTGGCCGGTTATCCACACATCACCGTGCCCATGGGCACCGTGCACGGCTTACCGGTGGGGCTGTCGTTCATCGGCGCCGCCTTCACCGAGGAGCAGCTCATCGGCTACGCCTATGCGTACGAACAGGCCAGTCACGCGCGCGAGCCGCCGCACTTTGCCGCCACGCTGCCGGCGAAGTGAGCGGCAATTCGCACAATTCACGCCCCTTTTTTCTGCCGGCCGCGCTGCCCCGCTAGACTTGAGCCATGGAGGAGCGGAGCAAGAAAGCCATCTGCGCGCTCACGCTCGCGGCGCTCGTCCTGGCAGCCGCGGCCGCGCCGTCCATGGCCGCGGGCCCTGCCCCGGGGGCCTGCCCGCCAGGCGCGCCGGAGTGCCCGCAAGCCGCGCCCGTGAACGGCGGCGCCTCGCACTCCCATGGCCGCGTCTACGGCACACCCATCCAGGCGCCGATCCTGCAGCGTCGCTCCCGGCACAAGACGCCAGCGGCGAAGGCGCCGACGCCGTAACGCTTCAGTGCGGCGCCGGTGCCTGCCAGCGCACCGTGTCGCCGGTGTGCAGCCCGAGCTTCGCAGCCGCGCCGCCCCTGAGCTCCACGACCGCGGCTACCTTGGTGTCCGAGCTGAGCGTGCGGAGCGACATCGGCGCGGCGCGCTCGATGATCTTGCTCACCCTTCCTGCGGCATCGACGAACAACATGTCGAGCTCGATGTAGGTGTTCTTCATCCACATGTTCTCGACGTTGGGCGGATCCACGGGGAACACCATGCCCCGGCTCTCGGGCAGATCGCTGACGAACATCAGCCCCTGCTCGGCACGCTCGGGGGTGTCGGCGACCCACACGTCGAAGCGGTAGCTGTGCGTGTCGTGTCCCGCGCCGTGGTGGCTGATTTCGAGAGTGGTGCGCGGAAAGCTCGCAAGATCGAGCGGCCGGTGCGGCTCCTGTGCCGCTGCCGTGGCAGCGGCGAGCCAGGCGGCAATGGCCAGCCACGGCGCCGCAGGGAGGGAGATGCGCAGGGGTCGTTCTGACATGGTTGAACTATGGTCTGGGGGCGGCGAGGAGAGGTTGCTCGGGCGGCTCATCGCCGAACACGGCAGTGCCGGCGAAATCGAAGCGGCTGACCAGGATGCGGGCATCGCTGCTCAAGGTGCTCGCGGGCCCGATGCAGAAGCCACGCGCCACCACCCGCCACGAGCGGCGCACTGCGCCGGGCGCGCTGACGCGCTCCTGCCGCAGCTCGTCAACGGTGCAATTGTCCTCGCCGCGGGTCGTGAACAGCCGCTGCTCACCCTCGAGGATCACGGTGAGATTGGTCGGCAGCTCCCGGCCGGCACGCCCCTCGCGCGCCGTGCCCATGCCGAACACCAGGCGCAGCCGCCGCCCGTCCGCGTGCCGCGGTCCGGCGAAGCTCACGCGCAGCCCGCTGCCGTCGGCGCGCGGACCGCCGGCGCATTCGATCTCGCCGTTATGCCAGTCGACATCGAGATTCACCGCGCCGCGGATCCGGGCGCGCAGGTAACCGTTGCCGCTCGCCAGGCAGCCGTGCGCGGCGGGCTGCGCTGCCGCGAGCTGCGCGGGGGCCGGGCTGCCGCTGGCGAGCGCTGCCAGCAGCGCCAGGCTCAGCGTACACACGATCAGGCAAAGACGCGGCATGGCGCGCAGTGTAGCGCGCCCTCGTTCACGCGCCGGGCTGGACCAGCAGCGCCTTGGCCAGGCGCGCGTGTCCGCGGGCGATCCCGCGCGCCGCGTGCATGAGCAGCGCGAGAATCACGAGCCCCGCGATCATGCCGAACAGCGAGCCGATCAGCGTCTGCGGGCCGCCCCAGGAGTGTTGGTCGTCGATCTGGATGACAGCGGTGGGAAAGTCGTGCGGCAGGAAGGCCAGGTCGTGCCCCAGCACCACCAGCGGCGCCAGCGCCAGGCGCAGCCCCACGGCAAGTCCGGTGACGGCGAGCGTGAAGTAGATGATCCCGAGCGGCAGCATCAGCAGCAGGTACAGCAACGTGGTCCAGGTGCGTCCGTCCTTGAGCATATCGCCGATGCGGCGCAGCCAGCCGGCCGGCTGCCCCGGATGCAGCGTGCGGCGCGGCATGCGCTCGCCGGTGATCGCTTCCAGCAGGCGGCCTTCACCGAGCGCAATGACGCGCGTGATGCCGATGAAGACGAGGAAGAACGGCACGCCGATGATGAGGACGGCGAGGCCCGCCGACAGCGACAGGCCTACCACCACGATGGTGAAGTACACCACGCCGGTGGCGAGCGCGAGCAGCATGTAAAAGAGCGAGCTGTAGGCGCGCGCGTCCATGAACACACTGAAGAAGCGCCGCAGCGCGCCCTGCGGCGCGGCGGCCCGCGGCGCCGGATTGAGGGCCGCCTTCACCTTCACCTCGGTGTCGCGATAGGCGGCCGCCACCTCCTCGGGTGCGCCGTAGGTACTGGCGATGAGCTCGAGCACGTCGGCCTCGGACTTGCCGGGATGCGCGGCCACCTCGGCGCGCAGGTACTCCTCGGCGTCATAGAGCGCGTCCTGGATCAGCGCGGGATCCTCACCGGCGAGCGCGGCGCGCAGCTGCCGCAGGTAGTCATCGATCGAGCGGGGTGCATTGAGACTCATGTGACGGTTCCTTCGATGAAGCGATCGACGAAGCCGCGTGTCTGGCGCCAGATGTCACTCCACTGGCGCAGCACCGCGCGGCCCTCATCGGTGATGCGGTAGTAGCGGCGCGGCGGCCCCGAGTAGGAGGGGACGACGCGGCTGGTGAGCAGGCCTCCCGCGGCGAGGCTGCGCAGCACCGGGTACACGGTGCCCTCCTTGAACAGCGCCTCGCCCTCGTTGGCCCGCTGCAGACGCTTGGCGATCTCGTATCCGTAGAGATCCTCGGTGCTGCGCTCGAGCACAGCCAGCAGCACGAGTGCCGTGAGGCCCGCGTTCAGGTCTTTCTGGAACTTGCGTGGCTGACTATCATCCATACACTAGTATTATTAAGTGTACAGTACTAGTAGTCAACTAGTATTAGGCAGACACTGGGACTGCCATTTACGGGGAAATGCGCTTTGCGGGACTGGTCAGCGCGGCTGCTAGACTTCCCCGCGCCGAAGTTCCTGAAAGCTCGAGATGAGAAACTCGCTCCTCGAAGTCACCCCCGTGATCCCGGGGAGCCTGGCACGCCTGCCGGAGCTCGCCGCCAACCTGTTCTTCAGCTGGCACCGCCCCACCCGCGCACTGTTCGAGGATCTGGATCCCGAGCTGTGGAAGCAGAGCAACGGCAATCCACGGCTCATGATCCGTTGCGTCAACCAGTCGACGCTCGAGCGCCGCGCCGCCGACCAGCAGTACCTCGCACGCTACCACGTTGCGCTCGAGACGCTCGATGCCTACATCCACCCCGGCGCGCCGGCCGGCGCGAGCCCGCTGGTGGGGTACTTCTGTGCCGAGTACGGCTTTCACGAGAGCTTCCCGATCTACTCCGGCGGTCTTGGCGTGCTCGCCGGCGACTACTGCAAGGCGGCGAGCGACGCGCGCGCCAACTTCGTCGCGGTCGGGCTGCTGTACGAGCAGGGTTATTTCACGCAGATGGTCGACAACGACGGGCTGCAGCACGCTGAGTACCGCGAGCGCGATCCGCGCGACCTGCCGGTCGAGCCGGTGCGCACCGCGGCGGGCGAATGGGTGACGGTGCGCGTGCGCATCGCCGCGTGCGACGTGAGCGCGCGCGTGTGGCGCGCGCAGGTGGGGCGCGTGCCGGTGTACCTGCTCGACACCAACTGCGCGGACAACGCCCCGTCCGATCGCGACATCACCCATCGACTGTACGGCGGCGATGAGTCCACGCGCGTGCGCCAGGAGATGATTCTCGGCATCGGCGGGGTGCGCGCGCTGCGCGCCCTGGGTGTGCAGCCGGCCGTGTGGCACCTGAACGAAGGCCACGCCGCGTTCCTGATCCTCGAGCTGCTGCGCGAGCAGCTCGGCCACGGGCTGCCGTTCAATGCCGCGCTGGAAGCGGTGGCGGCGGCCTGCGTCTTCACGACCCACACGCCGGTGGCCGCCGGTCACGACGCCTTCGGGCTCGAGCTCATCGCGCAGCATTTCGAGGGCTTCATACGCGAGCTGGGTATCCCGGTGGAGCGCTTTCTCGAGCTGGCGCGGGTGCCTTCCGCCCCGGGCCTGTTCAACATGACGCGCCTGGCGCTCAACGGTACGCGCCACGTCAACGGCGTGAGCCGCATCCACGGCGCGGCCTCCGCGCGGCTGTGTGCCGATCAGTGGCCGGAAATTGCGCCGCAGGACAACCCGGTGGGCTTCATCACCAACGGCGTGCACGTGCCGACCTTCCTGCACCAGCGCTGGATGGAGTTCTTCGACCGCGAGCTCGGCAGCGAGTGGCGCGAACGCCTGCGCGACGTGGACTTCTGGCGCGCGCTCGAGGAGGTGCCCGACGAGCGCTACTGGGCGACGGCCCAGGACGTCAAGAGCCGCATGCTGGCCAACGTGCGCGAACGGCTCGAGCGCGAGTACGAGCGCAAGGGCGGCAGCCCGGCGCAGCTGCGCCACGTGACCCGCGCTCTTGATCCGCAGCGGCCGGACGTGCTGACGGTGGGTTTCGCGCGGCGCTTCGCGACCTACAAGCGTGCGACGCTGCTGCTGCGCGACCGCGCGCGCCTCGCCCGACTGGTGAACAACCCGGCCCGGCCGATGGTGCTGCTGTTCGCCGGCAAGGCGCACCCGGCGGATGAGCCGGGGAAACAGGTGCTGCGCGAGCTGCGCCAGCTGATGACCAGCCAGGAGTTCGCCGGGCGCATCGTGTTCCTCGAGGACTACGACCTGCAGCTGGCGCGCTGCCTGGTATCGGGCGTGGATGTATGGCTGAACAACCCGATCGCGCCGCTCGAGGCGAGCGGCACCTCCGGCATCAAGGCGGCCATCAACGGACGGCTGAACCTCAGCATCCTCGACGGCTGGTGGGCGGAGGGCTGGCAGCAGGACAACGGCTGGGGCATCCCGCCGGCGAACGTGCAGGATCCGGAGCGGCGCGACGCGCTCGAGGCGGAGCTGATCCTCGGCACTCTGGAAGAGGAGGTGCTGCCCTTGTACTACGGTCGCGACGAGAGCGGCTGTCCACCAGGCTGGGTGAGGCGCAGCAAGCGCGCCATGACGACGGTCATTCCGCGTTTCAACATGCGCCGCGTGCTGTTCGACTACACCCAGGGCCTGTACCGGCCCGCCGCCGCACACTGCGCGCGCCTCGCCGCCGACGGCTTTACCGGGGCGCGGACGCTGGCCGACTGGAAGCAGCGCGTACGTCTCGCCTGGCCGAAGGTGAGCCTGAAGCTGCTCAACGACGGCGCGCGCGATCTGCCGCGCGGCGAGCGGCTGCGGCTGCGGGTCGCCACCGCACTCAACGGCCTGAGCCCCGCCGACGTGCGGCTCGAGTTCCTCGCACGGCGGCTGCTGCCCGAGTCCGACCTGTCGCCGCCGCCGCTGTCCTCCTACGGGCAGGGCCCGCGCGACGGGCTGTGGCAGGCCACGTTCACGGCCACGGACGAGCACGACGCCGACGGGACGGTGGTGTTCGCGCTCGACATCGAGCCGCCCGAGTGCGGCCAGTTCCGCACCGAGGTGCGCGTGTATCCGTGGCACGAGCTGCTGTCGCACCCGTACGAGCTTGGCCTCATGAAACGCCTGTAGAAGCGCGCGTCAGGGTTGCACCGACAGCGCACCTTGCGGTGTAGTACAGCCCATGTCGCGCCAGCCCGCACGCGCCTCCTCCGGACGCTACGTCAGCCGCCTGACGGGCGGCACGCTCGCCGTCATCATGGCCGGCGGGCGCGGCGAGCGGCTGCACGATCTCACCGCGCACCGCTGCAAGCCCGCCACCCCGTTCGGCGGCAAGTTCCGTATCATCGACTTCGTGCTGTCGAACTGCGTGAACTCTGGCATCCGCCAGATCTCGATCCTCACCCAGTACAAGGCGCAGTCGCTCATCCAGCACGTGCAGCACGGCTGGAGCTACCTGCGGGGCGAGTTCGGCGAGTTCATCGAAGTGGTACCGGCGCAGCAGCAGCTCGGCCCGGTGTGGTACCGCGGCACCGCCGATGCCGTGCACCAGAACATCGAGCTGATCCGCGCCCATCGTCCCAAGCACGTGCTGGTGCTCGCCGGCGATCACATCTACAAGATGGATTACGGCCCGATGATCGCCTACCACGTGGAGAAGGGCGCCGACGTCACCGTCGGGGTGGTGGAAGTGCCGGCGCAGGAGTCGCACCACTACGGGGTGCTGACCGCCACGGAGTGGAACCGCGTCACGAAGTTCGCCGAGAAGCCGACCAGCCCCGACGCGCTTCCCGGCCGTCCCGACACCATCCTCGCCTCGATGGGCATCTACGTGTTCAACACGCGGCTGCTGGAGGCGCTGTTGGCCGCAGACGCGGCCAACGCTTCCTCGGGCCACGACTTCGGCAAGAACGTGCTGCCCGAGGCCATCGCTGCCGACCGCCAGGTGTTCGCCTACCCGTTCCAGGACGTCAAGACGCGCGCGCAGAGCTACTGGCGCGATGTGGGCACCATCGATGCGTACTACGACGCCAACCTCGAGCTGGTGCACGTGCGCCCCGAGCTCAACATCTACGACGAGGACTGGCCGATCTGGACCTACCAGGTGCAGCAGCCACCGGCGAAGTTCGTCCTCGACGAGGACGGCCGCCGCGGCATGGCGATCAATTCCATGGTGTCCGGCGGCTGCATCATCTCCGGCGCGGTGGTGCGCGAGTCGCTGCTGTTCTCCAACGTGCGCGTCGAGGAGGGCAGCACCATCCAGCGCTCGGTGATCCTGCCGAACGCGGAAATCGGCCGCGGTTGCGTGATCAACGGTGCGATCATCGACGAAGGCTGTGACATTCCCGAGGGCACGCGCATCGGCAGCGAACGCGCGGACGACGTGCGGCGCTTTCACGTGACCGACAAGGGCGTGGTGCTGGTGACGCAGGACATGCTGCGCGTACCACGCCCGGCCGACGCATGAGCAGCCCCGCGCCGCGCCTGCCGGTGATCCTGCTGTGGCACATGCACCAGCCGCATTACCGCGACGCGCTCACCGGTCGCTACACGCTGCCGTGGACCTACCTGCACGCCATCAAGGACTACACCGACATGGCGGCGCATCTGGAGAGCAACCCGGACGCGCGCGCGGTGGTCAATTTCAGTCCGGTGCTCATCGAGCAGCTCGAGGACATCGCCTGGCGCATCGGCGAGCACCTCGCCGGCGGTGCGGCACTGCCCGATCCGATCCTGGCGCTGCTCGGGCCGGAGCCGGTACCGGTCGAGGCGCCGCTGCGGCTCGAGCTGCTGCGTGCCTGTCTGCGCGCGCAGCGCAAGCAGATGCTCGAGCGCTTCGGCCCGTATCTGGAGCTGGCCACGATCGCTGAAACGCTCGGCACGACCGAGCGCGTCGCCTACGCCTCCGACCAGTTCATCCACGACCTCGCCGTCTGGTACCACCTGGCGTGGCTCGGCGAAACGGTGCGCCGCACCGATCCGCTGGTCGCACGCCTCACCGAGCGCGGGCGCGACTTCACCGCCGCGCAGCGGCGCGAGCTGCTGGCGCTGATCGGCAAGCTCGTCGGCCAGGTCGTGCCGCGCTTCCGCGCGCTGGCAGAGGCGCAGCAATGCGAGCTGTCGGTCACGCCCTACGGGCACCCGCTGATACCGCTGATGCTCGACTTCCGCAGTGCGCGCGATGCGGTCCCGGCCATGCCGCTGCCGGCGCACCCCGGCTACCCGGGCGGTGCCGCACGCGCGGCCTGGCACGTGGAGGAGGGAATCCGCGTCTTCACCCGCGCGTTCGGCGCGCGCCCGCTCGGGTGCTGGCCGGCCGAGGGCGCGGTGAGCGCCGCGACGCTCGAGCTGCTGGCAGCGCGCGGCTTTCGCTGGGCGGCGAGCAGCGCCGGTGTGCTGCGCGGCAGCCTCGCGCTCGGCGACCCGCAGGCGGCCGAGGACCCGCTCGCCTACAACCGCCCCTATCGTCTTGGCGGCACCGGGATGAGCTGCTTCTTCCGCGACGACGCGCTCTCGGACCTCATCGGTTTCACCTACGCCACCTGGCATGGCGATGATGCCGCCGCCAACCTGGTGAACGAGCTGGTGCAGCTCGCCGGCGAGTACCAGCGCAGCGGCAACCACGCCGTGCTGATCGCACTGGATGGCGAGAACGCCTGGGAGCACTACCCCTTCAACGGCTACTACTTCCTGCGTGCGCTGTACGCGAAGCTCGCCGCCCATCCGCGGCTCGAGCTCACCACGCTGTCCGAGTGCCTGGCGCGCGGCATCCAGCCGGCGCCGCTGCCGCGGGTGTGTGCCGGCAGCTGGGTGCATGCGACGCTCGCCACCTGGATCGGCGTTCCGGCCAAGAACAAGGCGTGGGACCTGCTGTGCGACGCCAAGGAGGCCTATGACCGCGTCATGCAGGCAAATCCGGAGGCGGCGCTGCGCGCCGCCGCGGGACGCCAGCTGGCGCTGTGCGAGGCCTCCGACTGGTTCTGGTGGTTCGGCGACTACAATCCGGCCGATGCGGTGAGCCAGTTCGATCGTCTCTATCGACGGCAGCTCGTGACGCTCTACCGGCGGCTGAACCTGCCGCCGCCCGCGGATCTCATGATGTCGATCGCGACCGGGCACGGGACTCCCGAGTACGGCGGGGTCATGCGGCGCGCCAGCGCCTGAGCGCTCTAAGGGTTTGCGCAAGGAGATGCGCGTGGCTACAGACCGACTGCCCGTGTTCGACCGGCGCCGCGCCGGAGTGCTGCTGCCGCTGTCGGCGCTCGAGGCTGCGCTCGGGCGCGGCGGCCGCGCCTTCATCGACTGGCTCGTGCAGGCGGGATTCTCGGTGTGGCAGATCCTGCCGGTCGGCCCGGTGGGCGCCGACCGCTCGCCTTACTGGGTGCGCTCGGGCTTCGCCGGC